>Ga0210394_10000051_pt1 | contig 281908 bp, 234 predicted proteins | sample IncBWC12MmetaG_FD_160121 | JGI IMG/M metagenome (GOLD analysis project Ga0210394, IMG submission 160121) | Forest soil microbial communities from Barre Woods Harvard Forest LTER site, Petersham, Massachusetts, United States - Inc-BW-C-12-M | ecosystem: Environmental > Terrestrial > Soil >...
AGAGCTTGCCGAAATTGCCGCTGCCGCCCACCACCGCGGGCGTCAGCGCATACTCGTGCAGGTTCTGCCCGGTGCTGGCCGCGTCACTGTGGCGCGTAAAGATACCCGCAAGGTCCGTCACGGCGACTGTTCCCGAATTGCTCTTCGTCGGATCTACGGTGCTTGTCGCCGTGATTTTATGGGTTCCCGCCGCGGTCGGCGGCGTAAAGAGGCCGCCGCTTGTGATGGTGCCGACCTGCGAGTTACCGCCGCTGATCCCGTCGACGCTCCAATCCACCGAAGTGCTCGTCGTGTTGGCGAGAGTGGCGGCGAATTGTTGCGGCTCACTCGTGGTGAGGGCGGCCAGACTTGGCGACACCGTGACGACGATGTTTGTGACGGGTGGGGTGGAACTGCTCCCCGAACTGCCACCGCCGCACGCGGCCAGGGCAAGAGCCGCCACGAGCATGACGAGGCTCCAGGTGCGCGCGAGAATCAATGTTGGCCCAGTACGCTGTGGCGCAGCGCTCGTGTTGCCCATCGGCACATAACGCATATCCTCCGCTTCGGTTTACGCGCCGCACGTGTTCTTTACGGCTCGGACATCGCACCCCGTGCCGCCGCGCTCGGCTCCATCGCCTCAAGAATAACGACAAGGATTAGCAGCTCCCTGCGGCTCGGGGGCCGCGCAGCTTTTATTATAAGGAGTTACGCGCCACTTGGCGGCGCTGGCGCGATGCGTGGGAATTATGCCAAATGGCGCCAATCCCGCGCCCTATGCTCGATCTCAAGCGGTGTCGTTCGGCGAACAGTCTGATCGGCAACGATGGAAACCGAGCGGCAGCGGTGAGCGTTGCGCGCCGAGCAGCCATGCGACTTAGAATTGTGGAGTTTTCAGAAGAATTGTCGGACCGCCCCATAGGCGCGCGCAGGGCAAAGAACGCGACGGTCGCCTGTAGTCAATATCGCCGCGACAGCAGCCAGTCAGCCAATGACCGCAGAGCTGCGGCATGCGCTCCAAATGGGGCGAGAGCATCGAGGGCCTGATCATGCAGCAAGCGTACTCGTTCCTGCGAAGCTACTATGCCGATGACAGCCGGATGCGTGGGTTTTGCGCGCTCGCGGTCTGCCCCGGTTGCTTTGCCCAGCGTCGAAGCATCTCCAATCACGTCCAGCAGATCGTCCTGAATCTGGAATGCCAAACCGATTGCAGTCGCAAACCGGCTGAGCGCGGCGTGGTGGTGCGGCTCAAGAGTGGGCGCGCAGGCCGCTGCCATCATGACGCTGACGCGAATCATCGCGCCGGTCTTACGGGCATGCATGTCCTCCACCTGCGCAATATCAAGACGCATGCCCTGCACCGCCAAATCAATCGCCTGGCCTCCGGCCATTCCGAACGTGCCGATCGCCTGAGCCAGTAAGTCGATCAGCCGCAGACGTATCGCTGGCGCGGTCGGCAGTGCCGGATCGCGCGCGAGCAACTGGAACGCGAGCGGCTGCAACGCATCCCCCACCAGTATCGCCGTCGCCTCGTCAAAAGCCTTGTGACAGGTCGGCCGGCCGCGGCGCAAATCATCATCGTCCATTGCCGGCAGATCATCATGGACAAGGGAATAGACATGCACCAGTTCTATGGCACAGGCCGCGGCCTCGACCTCGTCTTCCCCAAGGCCCAATGTGCGCGCGGTGGCGAACAGCAACGCCGGTCGCACGCGCTTGCCTCCTCCCAGCACGCAATAGCGCATCGCCTCGTGCAAACGCGTAGGCACCACGTCCGCGTTGGGAAGCCGCGCCGCCAACGCGCGCTCCATGCGTGCACGCCACGCCGCGAGCTGTGCGCCGAATGCGTGTGACGGGGCTGCCTCGTCCGGCATTAGGGGAGAGGAATCGGCTGCATTCTTCACGGGCGTTCGCCTGCTGCTCGTTGTGCGCGTGATTCGGCGCGACGCGACGGTGTGCCGACTGCAGTCAGACTCGCGGACCGGCGAGTTTTATTTGCGTGACTGGAATCGCGACCGCAAAGGGCCTAGGCGCCTCGTCATACAGAGTAGGCAGCTCGGGAACCATCGGACCCGTGATTCGCGGACCCAGCAGCGCAACCTTCAGTGCCTTGAGCGGGTGCGCAAACGCATCATTTACGGCCGTGCCCTCGAAGCCGCAGTGCGCCATGCAGTTGCCGCAGCGTCGGTTGCGACCCACGCCGTAATGTTCCCAATCGGTGTCTTCGATGAGTGACCGGTAGCTCGGCGCGTAACCTTCGTCCGAGAGCAGATAGCAAGGGCGCTGCCAACCGAAAATGTTGTAAGTAGGATTGCTCCACGGCGTGCACTGATATTTCTGGTTACCAGCGAGAAAGTCCAGAAACAGCCCGGAATGATTGAATGACCACGCGCTGCCTGTGGCGCGACGCCGGCGCCGAAAGATGTCGCGGAACAGTTGCTTGCTCGCGCTGCGTGCAAGAAACACGTCCTGCTTCGGAGCGTGCTGGTAGCTGTATCCAGGGGAGACCGTAATCCCTTCGATACCAAGCTTCATCGCCTCATCAAAGAAAAGAGCCACCGCGTTCGGATCCTCACCGACAAACAGCGTGCAATTGATGGTCACGCGAAATCCCTTACTGCGCGCAAGCCGGATTGCCGCTACTGCCTTGTCAAAAACGCCCTCTTGGCACACGGATTCGTCGTGACGTTGCCGATTGCCATCCAGATGAATGGAGAAAGTCAGATACGGCGAAGGCGCATATTCATCGATGTGCTTCGCGAGCAAAAGCGCATTGGTGCAGAGATAGACAAATTTCCTGCGGGCGACGATTGCCGCGACGATCTGCGGCATTTCCTTATGAATGAGGGGTTCACCGCCGGGTATGGACACGATCGGCGCACCGCATTCGTCAACGGCATGCAGCGCATCCGCGACGCTCATTCTCTTCTGGAGGGTCTCCTTCGGGTAATCAATCTTGCCGCAGCCGGCGCAGGCAAGATTGCACTGGAACAGGGGTTCCAACATTAGCACCAGCGGATAGCGCTTCTCGCCACGCAGCTTGCGCCCTGCGAGATATCGTCCGACGTGATACATCTGAAGCAGCGGAATTCCCATGTGTAATCCTACGCGGCCCGCACAGCCGGGGCCAGTGCCAACAAATTACCGCATCGCGCAGCCGGTGCACAGGCGCGTTTCATGACCGCAGCGGGTGCGTATGCAGACCCAATACGGCTGCACGATGATCGCGCCAAATCTGCGCCCATTCCAGCATGAACCATGGAGTAAACCTCGCCGCGCCATCCGCGGACATTTCGTCGTGGAGCGCGTCCACGCTGATCCAGCGCCAGCTTGATATTTCTTTGCGATCCGTTCTCACCGGGTCGGTGCAACGCGCGATGAAGACCGAGCAGAGTTCGTGCTCGGCACCAGTCGCGTCGAATTGCGCCTGATACTTGAACTTAAACAAAAAACGCAAGGGGCAGTTCAAGCCGAGTTCTTCGTACAGACGCCGCTTGATCGCCGCCTCCATCGACTCAGCGCGTCGTGGATGGCTGCAGCAGCTGTTCGACCAGTAGAGCGGCCACAGCCGTTTTGACGGCGCGCGCTGCTGCAGCAGCAGCTCGCCCTTGCCATTGAAGACCAATAGCGAAAAGGCCCGATGCAGGACGCCCCGGCCCTGATGGCACAAGGATTTGCTTAGATGCCCGATTTCGCGGTCGGCTTCATCCACCAGAATCAGCGTGTCTGTGTCTGCTGAAGTATCGCTTGCGGCCGCACTTGCGCTGCCGTGAAGTTCATCCATCAAAGCAGTTCCACCTCTGATACGCGTGAGTAGCCTGCCGGGCAAAGCGGCTCTGAAGGAGCCGTAACGAGCTTCGGCGCAGGCGCAGGCCTAGGCGCCCGAGCACTCATGATAGCACTGTCCGCGAATAACCTGCCGGCCCGTTCCCTTACCGCCAAGGCTCAGCGCAGAAGTCCCCGTGCGCGGAACCACCGCACGGCATCTTCCAGCGCCTCCAGGGAAGGACGCGAGCGGTACCCGAGCTCATTGATCGCCTTGGCACTTGAGAAGAACATGCGCTTTTCCGACATGCGCACCGCTTCTACGGTAATTCGAGTAGCGCGCCCCGAGACCTTGGAGAACGCTTCGGCCACATGTGCGATACCCAATACCGCGGCGTGCGGCAAGCGGATGCGCGGCGGCCTGCGCCCGACGATTCGGCTAATTTGCACGAGAATTTCCCGCAGCGTCATATCCTGTCCGCCAAGAATGTAGCGCTCGCCGGGCCGCCCGTGTTGATACGCGAGCAGATGACCAGCGGCGACGTCGTCGACGTGGACGATATTGAGCCCGGTGTCCACGTATGCCGGGGTCCGGCCTGTGGCAGCGTCCAGGACAAGTTGACCTGTCGGCGTGGGTTTGATGTCACCGGGCCCGACTGGCGTCGATGGGTTGACGATGACTACCGGAACATCGGTCCGCGCCGAATCGCGCACGACTTCCTCCGCTAGGTACTTCGAGCGCTTGTAATGGCCAATCATGTCGCTGAGTGCGACGGGGGTGCTCTCAACTCCCGGCGAGCGATCTTGCGGCAGTCCAATCGTTGCGACGCTACTGGTATAGACAATGCGTTCTACTCCCCCCTGTCGGGCTGCCGCCAGAATATTGCGGGTTCCCTCGACATTGCATCGGTACAGCTGCGAGGGATCGCGTGTCCCGAGGCGGTAGTCAGCCGCGACGTGAAACAGGGCCGGGCAGTCCGCAAGCGCTCGCGCCAGTGTTGCGCCGTCCGTCAGATCACCGACTGCGATCTCGACCGGCAAGCCCTTTAGGTTACTCCGGTCCGAGCTGGCGCGGACCAGTGCACGCACCTGCCAGCCAGCGCTCACCAAGGCCCGCGCGACCGCTGCTCCGACGAAGCCGGTTGCGCCAGTGACGAGCGCCCTCATGCTACGTCCGGGAATGCGAGCGCACTCAGCAGCCCGCTACGGGCGACGACCCGCAGAGAGCGGCCTGCGGCTTGATACCGCCGTGCGAGCCGGATAAGCGCGAGTAGGTCGGCAGGCGCCAGAGCCATGGCGGCCATGAGACGTCGCAGCTGCAGATGCCCTGTGCGGCTCGCGGCCATGATCGCCCGAGGCAGCGCATCAGCAGCGGTATCGACGATTACTCGGACGGCAATGAACGGCAGCCGGTGAGCCGCAGCAATTTCTGCGATGGCGAAACTTTCCATATCCACCGCCACAGCGCCCGTCGCACGAAAGGCGCTGGCTTTGTCGGCAATAGCTCCGATCGCGTGCGTGCTGGTGAGGAGTCTCCCGCTAGCGAGTGGCCGGCGCGCGGCAACTGCAGCACTTAGCCCCTCTCGCCAATAGGACGCCGTCGAAAACTGAATGCCGCGCTCGCAAATGACCTCGGTCGGAATGAGGATCGTTCCGGCGCGCAAGGCCGGGTCAAGTCCGCCCGCCATGCCCCAGCTCGTGAGCGCCGTGGCGCCGGCATCGACGAGCGCTTGGGCGGCTAGCGTCGCCGCGGCGCAGCCAATGCCACTCACGGCCAACAAGGAACCGTCGACCAGAGACGCCAGAGCACCGCGCTTGCCGATCGTCGGACCCAGAACGCGCGCCTCTGCCGCAAGGGCTGCGACGATTCCGACTACCTTCAATGAGCGGTTCCGACGCGCGTCAAAGTGCGGTAGGTAGCCAGCGCCCACAGCGGGAAATAAGCGCAATAGCCGTGGTATCTCAGGTAGAAAACCCGAGGGAAGCCAGGCGCGGTGAATCCGGGATCGCTCCAAAGTCCGTCGGCTTGTTGCGTTCGCATCAGGTACTCAATGCCACCGCGCACGGCATCCGATCCGACCTCGCCCGACGCCAGCAACGCCAGCAGTGCCCACGCACTCTGATACGGAGTGCTGGCAGCTCTATCTGCTGCAGTTTGCCCTTGCAGATAACTGTCGTTGCTCTCGCCCCAACCGCCATCGATATTCTGTCGCGCACGCAGCCAATCTATCGCGCGCCGCACGCCCGCGTCATCCGCGCTAATGCCGGCCTGCGCGAATGCGCTGAGCACCGACCATGTACCGTATATGTAGTTGGTGCCCCAGCGGCCGAACCACGAGCCGTCAGTTTCCTGCTCATCACGCAGGTAGGCTATCGCCCGATCGAGCGCCTGCTTGTCCTGTGGACGCGCAACGAGTGCCAACGCCGTCACGACTCGCGCGGTGACGTCGCTCGTAGGCGGATCCAAGAGCGCGCCGTGATCTGCAAATGGGATGGCATTGAGGTAATAGCAGGTATTGTCAGCGTCGAATGAGGCAAATCCGCCGTTGCGGCTCTGCATGCCGACGAGCCAATCCAGCGCGCGCTCTAGACTGTCCTTGTAAGGAGCGGAGTCGCGCGCCTGGTGCATCGCCCAGGCAACTACGGCCGTATCGTCGAGATCCGGGTAGTAACTGTTGGCGAACTGAAACGCCCAGCCGCCTCCCGCCAGATGGGGGCGGCGTGCCCGCCAGTCGCCCGGCTCGTCGAGCAGCTGCCGCGACCGCAGCCAGTCGAGCGCCCGGATTGATGCGCCGAGCGCCGCGGCGCCACCCGTCTCCTGCATGGCGAGAATCACCAATGCGGTATCCCAGACTGGTGAAACGCAGGGCTGGCAATAGGCGCTCGAAGAGTTGACGACAACAAGGTTCTGTAGCGAGTGCTTGGCAGCCACGCGCCGCGGGTCGGCACTGGCAAATCCCAGAGTTGCCATCGCTTCCAGAGAGTTGACCATGGCTGGAAAGATGGCGCCGAGCCCATCATTGCCGTTCAATCGTTCGAGCATCCACGATTCCGCGCGGCGCGTGGCGTGCGCGCGCAGCGCTGCCGGAATCAACGGATCGATCATGCGGCCGAGCCGATCAAGAACCAGGAACGCCCGGGCCAAAAAGCCGCTGCGACGGAAATAATGACGCTCCTCCTCGGGTGGCGTCGTGAACAATTCACGAATGTGCACGTTCCGAGGATTCCTCGCCACGGGCTTGCGCGTACACAGGATCAGCAACGGCACCATCACCGTGCGTGACCAGTAGGACACTTTATCGAGGTGGAAGGGGAACCAGCGCGGTAACAGCATTATCTCAACGGGGATATAGGGCACGCCGCGCCAGGGCAGCTGCCCGAACAGCGCGAGCGTGATGCGAGTAAACACATTGGCTCGGGCCGCGCCACCGCGTTCTAAAATCGCAGCACGCGCGCGCGCCATGTGCGGCGCCTGCGGACTGTCGCCCGCGAGCTTTAAAGCAAGGTATGCCTTGACCGAACAACTCAAATCGAAGGCGCCGTTATGGTAGAGGGGCCAGCCGCCATGCTCGGCCTGGCGGGCGCGCAGGTGCGCGCAGATTTTTACCTCCAGAGGCACATCGATCTCGTCCAGAAAATGCATCATCAAGATGTACTCGGCGGGAATCGTGCAATCCGCCTCGAGTTCGAATAACCAGCAACCCTGCGCACGCTGCAGCTCGAGTAGCGCATCGCGCGCGGCCTCAATGCTGGAATCCAGCAGCGAGCTTTCCCTATGCCTCGTTAGGTTGTGCGACAACAGGTCCGAGCGTGCCGCCGGTTTCGCCTTCGTCAATGGCACGCGCGTCGGTGCAATACGCCTCATGTTGCGGAGCTCCCGTCAGAGCGGCGCAGCGTGCGCTCCAGCGGCGCACCTGATTCCAGTTGCAGGCGCGCGGTGTGTCGAGCGTATTCAGCTGATGAGGCTGATTCATGTCCCGTGCCCGAGCATGCCGCGCGCGCGCGGCGCACTTCGGAGGGCGGCGCCAGCGGCAGACCACGGGCAGCCAGATTGAAGAGACGGGTAAGCATCCAGTCATTGCGAACCGCGAAGTTTGTCAATATGCGGGTTGCAGTGACTGCAGAGCGCGACACTTTCACTTGGGCGCCGGCCGTAAATTCGGGATTGCGTGCAATCTTACTCAGCGTAAGCACTGCAAGACCAATGGCCCACAGGCAGAAACGCCGTATGCCGGTCTCTTTGCCTGGAATCAGCAGTGTGAATGTCAGAGCATTGCGCAAATGGCCGTGGGCCACAGCGATGAGCTCGCGCATGCCGGCGCCGAAACCAACATCGTAATGCCGGGCAGACAGGCACGCGACATCGACGCCAAAGCGGGAGAAGACCTCCTGCGGCAACCAGCAGGCTCCGCGGCTGCGGTCCTCCCAGACGTCCTTGAGGATGTTTGTCATCTGCAGCCCTTGCGCGAAGGATGCGGCGAACTCGTGCAGCGCCCGGCGCCGCTGTGCAACATCCGGGGAATAGTCGCAAAAGAGCTCAGTGAGCATCTCACCCACGACGCCCGCAACGTAGTAACAGTAATCATCTAGGTCGCTCGCCAGCGGCAGGCCCCGCAGGCTCGCGTTATTCTGGAAGTGCGGCATGCCGTAGCACATGAGATCGATGCAGCGTTGAATCGCGGCGCGCTGCACATCATCGAGCCGCGCCGTAATCCTGATGACGCGATCCATGTTGCTCACCAGATCGCGCTCCGCTGGCAATGTCCGCTCCGACAGCTGCCGCTCGAGCTCGCTCGCAAGCAGGGCAGGCTCCGCCGTGCCGGCCACCACGGCCTTGAACTGCTGTAGGAGCGCGAGTGTTTCTGCGGCCGACAGAGCCGGCTCATCCTCGATCGTATCGGCGATGCGGCAGAGCAGGTACGCGTTCGTCACTGCAGTGCGCAGCGCCGGCGGCAATTGCGGAATCGTCAGAGCAAACGTGCGCGAGACGTACGGGAGAATCCGATCTTGATAGACCTCATCGGAATTGATGCCATCCATGCAGACAGTATCTCGGAAAGTCATAGGAATAGGAACATGTTAGCGCTAAGACCATGGCGCTATTGGCCTAACGCGCAAAGATTGATCGGCAGGTACACGCAGCGTTTAACATGCGCGGGACATCCCTTGAGCCCGTTATGTTTCGCGCCCGGTCCGGCAGCTCAGGCCGCGATTGCAGACAGGTTCCTTGAGTACCCAGCGAGAGGTTAGTCGATTGCTCGATTACTTATAACGTTGGCTGCGCGCTACCGCAACCGCACGCGTGCCACGAGTCCGGCCCGAGACGGGCAGCGCAGCCTAGAATTTGCCGCTAAATTGCCGACGAGTCGGCGCCGCAGTACCCCTTGGTGCGGCGGTCGAGCGTCGTTCAGCAAACCCGCGTGTCGGTGCTACAGAATCCAACGCCAATGGATCTCAATGACCGGCCGGCAGGTCCTGCTTACTGTTCAATCCGTCACCGACCTGTATTGGCAGCAGTCGAGCTCAGCGTTCACGCCCACAATTTGCGACGACCGGTGGGCCAATTTTTTGGTAAAAATTGTGTTACGCGCCCGGCATCCCGCGGCCTTGCATCTCGTCCGCGACACCATTAAGGTCGCGACAAAGAGCGCGTGGCCCGAAAGTGCGGGCTCGGCCGCGCGTGGCCAATATCAACTTGACCTGGACCGACCGGGTGGGTCCATCGCAGAACGGCGCAAGACCACGCGAGAAGTCGTTGGCGTAGCGCATCGGCCCTAGAGACAGTTCGGCGCGCGCCGGCGCGGGGCTGAACGGCGGCCCCGACGGCGTAAAGACTAAGGCACGGGATATGCTGCCGGCAGAGGTCGTGGGCTGTTGGGACTACAGGCGAAGAATATGTCCGAGAGTGAACAAGCGACTTGCGTGGGCACCGCTGCACAGCGTCCATGGGACGCGCGGCTGGCGTGCTGGCTGGTTACGCCGCTCAAGAACAGCGGGGCTACACCGAATCAGCTGACCACTCTGCGCCTGCTCATCGGTCTCGGCGCCGCTGCCGCGTTCATTCCCGGAACCTACGGCTGGTCGAATCTTGGCGCGCTCTTGCTGATCCTCTCGAATTTCGCCGATCACATGGACGGTGAGTTGGCGCGCATCAGTGGCAAGTTCAGTCCGATTGGACATCTATACGACCTCGTCAGCGATGCGGCGGTAACGATCCTTCTCTTTATAGCCATCGGCGTGGGGATCGGCTCGAGGCACGACGGCGCGTTGCGGGTCTCGCCCGTTGTTCTCGGCACGGTTAGCGGGACCGCGATCGCATTGATTTTTTTCCTGCGCATGCGCATCGAGGAACTAGCTGGCAAGGCCGCAACCCAGCAGGCCTCGCTCGCTGGGTTTGAGACTGAGGACGTACTGTATCTGCTGCCGTTGGTGACCTTAGGAAATAGAGTCGTGCCGTTTCTGGTTGTGGCGTCGATATGCGCTCCTCTGTTCGCCCTCTGGGTCGTTGTGGACTATCGCCGCGCGTTGGGCCGGCGGCAGTGGACGACCTGCCGGCCATCAACGGAGGCAGCACAATAAGCTCGACCCGCAGCAGTACCGCGACAGGACAGGCTCTTTCGGCCGCGGCCGCATCGCAGGCCCAGAACGGTTGCGAACCGGCGGTCGTGGCGCGCCTGGCGCGCTTCGATGTGCAGCAGTTGCGCCGCGAGTTTGTGGCCCAGGGCGCGTTCCTGTACCTGCCGGATTTGCTCGGTCGCGAGATGACGGCGCGATTGATTGCGGCCGTTGCGACTGTCGAGACGTCGGTGAACCGCAACTACCTGCCAGGCCACAAGCAGGGCGGTAGCGTCAGCCGCCACACCATAGACCGGCTGGCCCCTGTTATTGCCGAACTCTATCGCTCCGTGGCACTCATTAATTGGTTGGGACAACTCGCGGGCGAACCTCTACTGGTATCACCGGCTGCAGACCCTCACGCCTATGCATTGTATTTCTACACACGCCGCGGCGACCATATCGGCTGGCACTACGACACATCGTATTACGCCGGCCGTCGTTACACGGTGCTGCTCGGGATTGTTGATGAATCATCATGCCGGCTCGATTATCAATTGCATACGAGAGAAAAAAGTGCAGCCGTCGTGCACGGCTCGCTGCAGATTCCTCCGGGTGGCCTGGTGTTTTTCGATGGCGACAAGTTGCGTCACCGGATCTCGCCGCTGCGCGAGGGCGAAGTGCGCGTCTCGCTGACTCTTGAATACTTGACGGACCCGAGAATGCGCGCCGCGTGGCGGCTCATTTCCAACATGAAGGACGCGGTCGCCTACTTCGGCTTTCGACAGGTTTTTCGGCGGCTGGCGCAAGAGCGCTCCAGACGCGCATGACGCGTGCGGCGACCTGGCTCCTTTCAGCGGGCGCGCTCTTGTTCATCGGCGTGCTTGCGTCGCAGGGCCTGCCGGCGGTGGTTGCAACTTTGGCGCTCGCCGGCTGGGGGCTGTTGCTGGTCGCCCTGTTTCACCTTGTACCGCTCGTGCTCGATGCCGCGGCGATTCGCGTACTTTTCGATGGCGCTGCGGCGCGCGGTTCGATTCGTGATGCCTTGCTCGCGCGTTGGGCGGGCGAATCCGCCAACAGCTTGATGCCCGGCGGCCAGATAGGCGGACCGCTGCTGATGGCCCGTCAATTGGCAATGCGCGGGATGCGCATGCAGGACGCTGCCGCGGCGATCACGATCAGCACGACCTTTCAGACCTTCGCGCAGATAATCTTCGCCTTGCTCGGAGTTGCGCTGCTTGGTGCGCAGTCGAGCCAGATCTCAGCATATGCTCTGCGCACTTCCGCATTGGTTGCCAGCGGCCTGCTCGCACTGCAGGTCGGGGGATTTTATCTGATACAGCGGCGAGGTTTTTTCAGCAAACTGATGCGCGCGGTCACTCGATTCTCCAGCAAACGTGACTGGTCCCAATTAATGAGCCAGGCTGAAGCCATCGATCTCGAGGTGCAGTTGACCTACCGCCGACCCGGAGTTGTGGCGGCGAGCTTTATACTGAGCCTCATTGGGTGGGTGGTCGGAACCGGGGAGGTATATCTGATCGTCCTATTATTCGGTCAGCCGGTCACCTGGCGCGACGCACTGCTGCTCGAAAGCCTGGGTCAGGCCATCCGCGGTGCGGCGTTTGCCATCCCTGGAGCGCTCGGCGTGCAGGAGGGCGGCTATCTGCTGCTTGCACCGCTGGCCGGTTTGCCGCCGGATACGGGACTGGCCTTGTCGCTGGCAAAGCGCGCTCGTGAGCTTCTGCTCGGCCTGCCGGGCCTGCTGTACCTGCACCTTGCAGAGCGCGCCGGCGCTGCCGCGGCGCGCCCGGCGCCGCCGTAAACCGACCAGTTTCGAAATGCCCGCGAGGCAGACACGCGGCGCGCCTGCGCGCCGCAGGATGACGCAAGCTGATTATGATAATGTTTCCGAGAACGTGCTGAGCCTTCGATTTTTGCGAGAATATTCATGCGCGCCATCATTCTTGCCGCAGGGCGCGGCTTGCGTCTGCACCAGTCTCCAGATAAGCAACTGCCCAAGTGTCTGTTGCGATTTGATGGCATGAGTCTGCTCGAACGGCATCTACGCTTGCTTAAAAACGCCGGCGTCGACGAGATCGTTCTCGCGCTCGGCTATCGCCACGGGCTTGTCGAGGCTGAGCTCGATAGGCTGCGCTGGCAACCACGCCCCGAGATTGTGGTGAATCCGCGTTTCGATCTGGGCAGCGTACTCACCGTTCATACGGTCGCCGGTCCCCTGACACGGGGCGGCAGCGTGTTGTTGATGGACGCCGACGTACTGTATGGCGAGCGCATCGTGACCGCGCTGGTCGCGGGCGATCAGCCGGCCAACCGCCTGCTGTTCGACCGCGATTTCGAGGCTGGCGACGAGCCCGTCAAAGTCTGCGTGCGCAACGCAATACCGATCGAATTGCGCAAGCGCCTTGCGGCCGATCTGCAATTCGACACCATCGGCGAGTCAGTCGGCTTCTTCCGCTTCGACCAGGCCGGCGCGCAGCGGCTCGCGGCGCTCGTCGCCGGCTACGTCGATAACGATCGCGCCCATATGCCGCACGAGGAAGCGGTGCGCGATTTGCTGCAGGAGCGCAGCCAGATTTTCGAGATCGTCGACGTCACGGGAGCGCCGTGGATCGAGATCGACTTTCCCAATGACGTCGCGCGCGCGCTCCGGGAGGTGCTACCGCTACTTCAGCCACTGTCGGCAGTGTGCCGATTAAGAGCGTCGTGAACTAGCGGTGCTACCCGAGGCGTCGGCGATGGTCTTGCACGCGTACCATTTGCCCTGTGGTGTGACCTGTACGGCGCTGCATCGGACTCCGACGGCCACGGGCATTGTGATCCACACGGCACGGGGACCTCTGGCAGCGACGCTGTTGCGCTTCTTGACGCCGGGCCTCTTGGTAGCGTCGGATATCGAGCGGCTAGTAGACTGCTTTGCCCAGTTGCACGGCTGAGCGGCCGGTCACGCACGGTTCACAGCAGTGATCTTGATTAGGCACCGTGCGTTTGTCCCCGGAGCAAGATGCCCGAGGCATATTGCGCTCGCATTGATTCTGTTCTGTGGCGGCATCGCCTGCCTGCCGCCGCCGCCAGCGTGGGCGGCCGCAGCTGCGGAGGAGCCGCCTCAGCCGCCGGTGGCCGGACCAATTCCGTTGCCAGCCACGGCGCCGCCCGCGGGGTTGTCAGGTTGGTTTAATCCCGCGACCGCGCCATTCATTCCGTTGCCGGAGATCGCCGTTGATCCGGACAGCGGCACCACGGTCGGAATTCTGCCGGTTTGGCTGCAGACCGATGAACACCACGATGTCCGCCAAATTATCGCGCCCGATCTGCTGCACAGCCAATATTTCGGGTACGGCTTACACGCGCGCGCGTTCGCGTATCCCTCTGCGGATTTGCAGTGGTCAGTGGTCGCGGGCATCAAGGAGCGCGTGGAGCGCGAATTCGACGCCGAGTATCAGAGCGGGCGCTTGCGCGATGAACGCTGGTCGATCAACGGCAGCCTGATTTACGATCGTGATGGGACACCGCGCTTCTTCGGCATCGGCAATGAATCGCCGGCGACGGATGAAACGGACTATATCAATCAGCAGCAGCTGGTCCAGGCGCAGGTCGGCCTGAATTTGAGCCGTGCGTGGCAGCTGCAGTACACGGGTCGCGAGCAGGTCGTGGACGTACTGCCGGGGACTCTGGCGCGTATCGCCTCCATTGAGACGCGCTTCGGCCGGATCCTGGGCGTAGGCACCAATGACCTGCTGCTCAACCGCCTCGCCGTCATTTATGACACACGGGACGACTTGACGGTACCCACTCATGGCATGGAATGCGTGGCTTATGGCGGCCTCGCGAGCCGCCGCGGCATCCTGAATGATTCGCTCTACAGCGAAGCCGGAATAGACGGACGCGCCTTCTGGCCGATCGCACCGGGCACGGTGCTCGCAGCGCACATGGCGCTGCGTTATCTGCCGAGCACGCACAATGTGCCATTCTGGGCACTCAGCAGTATCGGTGGGGATAGGAGCGATATCGGGGGCGAGCAGGCGCTGCGCGGATTTGGTGCCGGCCGGTTTTACGATCGCGATTCGTTTGCTACCAGCGTCGAACTGCGCAAGACGGTGGCTTCCTTCGATGCGGTCTCGACCACGGTCGACCTGGAACTGGCTCCGTTCGTCGATCTTGGCCGGGTATTCGCGCGCGCGAGCACGTTTCCTGTGGAGCAGCTACATCAAGTTTACGGTCTGGGATTTCGCGGCGTCGCGCGGCCCTTCGTAGTCGGATACGTCGATATCGGCTTCGGCAGCGAGGGCGTTGCCGCGTTCACGGGCCTTAATTATCCCTTTTAGCGGCTAAGACATAGCGGCTGCGCGGCTCGCAGCACTTTGCGGAAATTGCCGCTAGGGCAACCCGCCGAAGCGCCGTGAATCACAACTCTTGACCACGGGACGCTTCGACGCGCTACTCTGGTGCCCTAGATCGCTTCTGCTGGAGCGCCCCATGTCCGAAGATCGCTCGAATCTGAACAGCATCCGCGCAGCGAATTCGCACAATGCATTCGACCTGCGGCGCGTAGGCGCGAATCCGAATTACTGGTATCCGGTGGCGTGGTGTGATGAGCTCAAGGTCGCGCGCACGCTCGGCCGCTGCTTCGCCGGGGTGCCCATCGTGTTGTATCGCGGCACGAGCGGCCAAGTATTCGCTTTGGAGGACCGCTGCGCTCATCGCCAGGTGCCGCTGCATCTGGGCGTAGTCAAGGGTGATGACCTCAAATGCCACTATCACGGCTGGACCTATAACCGCAGCGGCAAATGTGTAAGCGTGCCGTACCTGGGGCCGGATCGGCTTCCCAACGGGGTGAAGAGCTATCCGGTACGCGAGGTGAGCGGTCTCATCTTCGTTTTTCCGGGCGATCCGGCCCTGGCCGAAAGCCGCTTGCCGACGACGCTGGGCTCTGCACACCGCAGCGACTTCAAGACCCGGCGGCTGAACCGCGAGGTAGCCTGCCACTACACGTTCATGCACGAGAACCTGTTCGACATGAACCACCAGTTCATGCACCGCAAGCAGATGGGCTCGATCAGGGCCAATTGCATCGGTCGCCAGCACGGCGACGACTGGGCGCAAGTGGAGTACAGCTTCAGCCGAACCGCGGGGAAGTCATCGATGGGCGAAAAGGTCATTGTGGACTTGATGCGCAAGCGCGGCCAAGTGAAGAAGGATTTCTCCGATCACATGCGCATTCGCACCGATTATCCCAGCCAGCGTCTGAAGGTGTGGATCGGGCGCGATATCCAGGAAACCAAGGATCCGGTGCTGGATGTCTGGCTGTGCTACACACCTTTGGATGCTGAGCAGCGCACCAATCGCACCTACGGCTACCTATCGGTGAAGAAGCCGCGAGTACCTGGCGTAATCCACGCCGTGTGGCCGTTCGTGATCTGGTTCACCGAGAACATTTTCCGCGAGGACAAGGCCATCGTGGAATTCGAGCAGCAGGCCTATGACGCGCAGGGGGCCGACTGGAACAACGAGATATTTCCCGCATTGCGCGACCTGCGCGGCGTCCTCGCCCGCTGCGGCACGCCCAGCGGCTAACGCCATTAGATTTGGTGAAACATCGCGCGCGTGGCGAAGATGGCACTCCGCGAGTATTTCGGAACCGCTGTGACCGCATGGAAATCATAGCTACTGCTCAGTTCGCCATCACGGAAATGAGTCGAGCACTGCCGTCATTGCTCGACCGGCGGTGCCGCAGTGTAAACTGATGCCGATGCTCGACCCGCCCGAGAAGTACCCCCTGCTCGAAACCATCGATACCCCGGCGGATGTGCGGCGCTTGCCGGCCGCAAAGCTTGTGTTGCTGGCCCAGGAACTACGGCAGTTTCTCATCCACAGCGTCAGCACGCGCGGCGGGCATTTTGCCGCCGGGCTGGGCACGATCGAACTCACGATCGCGCTGCATTATGTGTTCAACACGCCGCACGACCGCCTCGTCTGGGACGTCGGGCATCAGGCCTACCCGCACAAAGTGCTCACCGGCCGGCGCGAGCGGCTGCATACGATCAAACAGAATGGCGGCCTGGCGCCGTTTCCCTCGCGCAGCGAAAGCGAGTACGACACCTTTGGTGTTGGACACTCCAGCACCTCAATCAGTGCAGCGCTCGGGATGGCGGTGGCAGCTGCGCAGCGCGGGGAGGATCGCCGCGTCGTCGCCATCATAGGCGACGGTGCCCTGACCGCGGGCATGGCCTTTGAGGCGCTAAATCATGCCGGCTCGCTGCCAGCGGATCTCCTCGTCATCCTCAATGACAACGACATGTCGATCTCGGAAAACGTGGGCGCGCTGTCCAATTACTTTGCGCGCGCGCTGTCTGGGCGCATGTATGCGCACCTGCGCGCGGGGGGCAAAAAGGTTCTGCGGCAGATGCCCGTTGTCTGGGAGCTGGCGCGCCGCTCCGAAGAGCATCTGAAGGGCATGGTATTGCCGGGGACGCTGTTCGAAGAAATGGGTTTCAACTACATCGGGCCGATGGATGGCCACGACGTCGCTGCGCTAGTGCGCACGTTGGGCAACCTGAGCAAGCTGCGCGGTCCGCAGTTGCTGCACGTGGTCACGCGCAAGGGAAAGGGCTATGCGCCGGCGGAGGCCGACCCGATCAAATGGCATGGCCCGGGACCCTTCGATCCGCAGAGCGGCACGATTTTCAAGGAAAAGAGCAGCGGCCCGACCTATTCGCAGATATTCGGGCGCTGGCTATGTGACATGGCCGAGCGCGATCCGCGCATCATCGGCATCACGCCGGCGATGCGCGAGGGCTCCGGTCTCGTGGAGTTCTCCAAGCAGTTTCCGGAGCGTTATTTCGACGTTGCCATTGCCGAACAGCATGCCGTCACCTTTGCTGCCGGCCTCGCGGCGGAAGGGTTCAAGCCCGTGGTCGCCATATATTCGACCTTCCTGCAGCGTGCCTACGATCAGCTCATTCATGACGTCGCCTTGCAAAACCTGCCCGTCATTTTCGCTCTGGACCGGGCGGGGCTCGTTGGCAGCGATGGTGCCACCCACCAGGGCAGCTACGATCTGTCGTTTCTTCGCTGCATTCCCAACATGGTCGTCATGGCGCCGGCCGATGAAAACGAATGCCGCCAGATGTTGTACACCGCGAGCACTCTGCCCGGGCCCTCAGCCGTGCGCTACCCACGCGGGACGGGTCCCGGAGTCCCGGTCGAGGCGCAAATGACGGCCCTGCCCGTGGGGCGTGCACAACTGCGTCGCGAAGGACGCAGCGGTCTTGCGCTTCTCGCGTTTGGCGCGCTCGTCGACCACGCACAGAAGATTGCAGAGCGCCTGGATGCCACGCTCGTCAACATGCGCTTCGTCAAACCACTCGATGAGGAGCTCGTGATCGCGCTCGCCGCGCGTCATCGCGCCATCGTGACGATCGAGGAGAACGCAAGCATCGGCGGCGCCGGCGCCGGCGTCAGCGAACTTCTTGCTTCGGAGGGACTGCAGCTGCCTATGCTGCATCTGGGCATACCGGACCGCTTCATTGAGCACGGATCGCGCGACAGCTGCCTTGCCGCGGCCGGACTCGATTTGGCAGGGCTCAGCGCGAGCGTGGAGCAATGGTGGGCACTGCAGACCCTGGAGCGTGTGCGCTCGGTGGCGGCTGTGTGATTGAGGCGGAGCGCGTTGCGCTCGCCCAATGAGAAATTGATCTTTCGCGCGCCGATTGGATTCTACGCAGCCCTCCAAGAACTGTTCATGCGGTATGCGATGGATACTTTATATCTGGTTGATTTAACTACTTATTCTGTAGGATTTACTCTTCATGTGTCGTGTCGCTGCGCAGGCGCGCGCGGCTCGGATCGCCGGAGGGACGATGTGCGGCGCGAGGCTTGCGATGGCGTGGCGCATCTCGGCAACGGCCGGTAGCTCCACGCCATTCAGAGTCGCTGGCGCCGGCTCAGGATCCAAAGTGCTCCCAGGAGCGCCGTAAAATCGGCAACCAGCGCCAATACAAAGGCTGAGGCAGAAACGATACCAAACTGACGCAGCGCCGGCAGATCGGAAAACGTCAGTGCGAGAAAACCGCCTGCATTGATCAATGTTGCGAAGGCGATGGGGCGCCCGGCAATGAGCAGAGCATGTCGTAACGCGTCCGCTGTCGAGCCGTTCGATCGGCCTTCCTGAAAGTGGTAGAAGAAATGTATTTGGTCATTTTCGGTCGAACCCAACACGGTTGATCCGATCAGGATCGTCGCGATGTTCAAAGAGATGCCGGTAATACGCATCAATAGAAATGCGACCAGAATCGCGAACAGTGACGGGATCATTGCCATCAAGCGCGCGGCGGGGCTGCGAAACACCACCAGGAATGCGAAGAAGATGACAGTGGCGGTCAGCGCAAAGCTTTGAATCAGGCTTGGGATCAGCCGCAGCGTGATCTGATCAGCGACCACGCCTTGTCCGACGACCCGACCGCGCACAGCGCGCAGCGCTGGTTCCCGCAGCTGCTCCGCATGCCAAGCCTGCTCGACGAACGCGCGCATCGCACCGGGGCCACCGAAAAGTGCACCGCGCCCGCGAATGCTGAGGCGCGCATTGGCGAGGCTGCCGACGTCGACGAAGTCACGCGCAGCGGGTTCCGTCAGCAGGATTTGCTCTAGATCTGCAGCGAGCTTGGGCCACGCTGCAGCATTGGACGGCAGGTGATCGGATCCGGTTTCGATATAGTTCGCCCAACGCAGCGCCGAAGTCGGTCCGTCGATGGCCGTGATGCGTGGATCGCGTTCGAGGTGAAGCGCCAGCTGCTCAATGGCGCGCAGAAACTCGGGCTCCGACACTTCCCCGGGGCGCGCCTGCAACCACAGTTCGGTTACCGAAAGGCCGTTGGTGCGTTCAAATTCTCTAGTGTCTTTGGATATCGCGACGTTGGGATTGACGTATTCGAGCGAGTCGGTCTGCAGGGCGAGCGGCGCCAATTCGCCGGGCACGCCGAACAATGCCGCCGCACCGCAAACCATCAGCAAGACCGCGGCGCCCACCATCGACCAGCGGTAGCGCGCGGTGAACGGTACCCACAGCTCGACGAACTGGGCGAAGCGCCGTCCCACCGGCGCACGTTCGGCCCGCGTCGGTGTGCGCAGCAAGGATTGCAGCGCAGGAAACAGGGTGAAACTGCCGACCCAGGCAACGATGAGTCCGCTCGCGGTCCATAGCCCCATCTCCCGGATCGGGCGAATATCCGACACTGCCAGCGCGGCAAATCCCACTGCGGTCGCGAACATTGAAGCCGTGCAGGGCAGAAATTTGTTGGCGAGTGCGGTTGCGTGATGCTCGATGAGAGGTTGTGCGTCGCTCCGCTCGACGTAACGGGTATGAATGTAGACCAGCGTAGCGGTCGTCGTGACCATGACCGTCAGTGGCACGAGCGCGGAGACGATGGTATTGGGCCAGCCGAATGGATCCGCCAGACCCACCGCCATGGCCACCACTGCCGCAAGAGTCAGCACGATGGCCGCAAGGGCACGCCAGGAGCGGTAGACGAGGAGGATCAGCGTCATGAGGAAAACCCCGAACAGGGGCATGAAGCGCATCGTGGCGACTGCGGTCTTGGCTTCTAGCCATGCGTTCACCCACGGAGCCCCGACGCGTCGCACGGCGGTAAATGGGCCGCCGCTTACGGATTCGAAAGGTTGGGTTGCCGCCTCGATGGCTGCTAACGCTGCGTCGCGTTCGGCGGGCGAGTGCACGCGCAGCTCGAGCGCAATACCGAGAAAGTGATCACCGATGAGACCGGCGCGGCGAAAAAGCGCTGTCCCGAGTGCGAATTTGCGCACGCGCACTTCCTCCTCCGATGTGATCGGCGCGGAGGCTCCTGCGTGCCGGTACACGGTGAGCACGCTGTGAGGCTCGACATGCGGCAGCTGTGAGAGCTGGCGCTCGAGCTCATCGGTGGCGCGCAACGAGCCGGGGCTTAACGGATCCGCCGACTCCAGCATCAGCAGCGCATGCTCGCCCTCAGGAAACACTCGCTCGAAATCGCGCGCGGCTCGCGAATCCGGGTCATCGGCAATGACCAAGCGGTCGATAGCCGCATCGGTGGGAACCTGGATTGCTCCATAGAGTCCAGCGCCGGCGAGCAGCAGAAACGCTCCCGCGATCCAGCCGCGCGCGCGCAACACGCGCAGAAAGAATTGTACGGCTGCGGGCGAGGCGGACACATTCATGCGCGATATTCAGCTCTTCACACGGCGCAGGCACAGCGCTGCGAGGAATGATAGCCTAATGAGATGGCTACACTATTGGCCGGCGCTGTCGTAACTATAGTCTTCTGTGCGCCGGGATATCCCGGCGGCACGGGCGAAGCGCAGCCCTATCTCGACGCCTTCGCCGCGGCCGCGGCCGCTGCCGCGCACTGGCCCGCCGGAAGTCTCGCGGCGACGTACGACGCCACCGAAGCAGGTGGCCTTGAGAAGCTCGCGCAGCCCGAAGCCGCGCTGGCATTTGTGCCGTATCCATTCTTTGTCGAGCACGCAGCCGCTTTGCATCTTGCGCCGCTCGTGCAGGCGGACGTGACCGGCGTCGGCGTACGGCAGCGGTGGACGCTGGTTGCAAAGAAGGGTCGCGTGAGTGGGCCCGCCACGATTTCCGGCTACACTATTCTTAGCGTCGCTGGCTACGCAGCGGATTTCGTGCGCAACTACGCCCTCGCATCCTGGGAATTGCCCGCAGATGTGAAAATCGCCCAGAACGCGCAGGTGCTCTCCGTATTGCGACGGGTGGCAGCGGGTGATCCGGTGGCGGCGCTGCTCGATGGGCCACAAATGGCAGCGCTTGCGAGTCTGCCCTTTGCAGATGATCTGCAGGCGGTCACACAATCCGCGCCCTTGCCCGCTGCTATCTTCGCGGTCGTCGACTCGCGTGTGCCGAAATCGCGAGTCGAGTCGCTGCGCGCTGCTCTTTTAAGCTTGGCCAAGGGCGGGCCCGGCGCGGAGACATTGGCTAACCTTCGCCTGCAGGGCTTCGTCTTGCCACAGCTGCCGGCGCGCACGGCCGCGCCGTGAGGTTGCGTTTCCTATGGGCGCTTGCGGCTTTGCCGCTCGCCGCCTGCACGGTGCCAGTGCGGCCTGCGGTGCAGACGCCGACGCACGCTTCGAGCGCAGAGCTGGCGGCGGCCATTGCCGCAGACGCCCGCAAGGCCGAGCATGAGTCCGATCCGCACATCCGCGCCGAGCTCGCGCGCGCAGCCCGCCGCGATGCTGATACGTGCATCGCCGCGGCGCCGCAGGCGGTTGCGTGTCTTTTCAGCCGCGGGGTCGCATTGGGACTGGAGGCGCGGGAGCACCCCGCACTGGCGGGCGCCATTCTCAACGACATGCTCGCGACTCTGGCGCGTGCCGAAACTGTCGACCCGGCCTACGATGACGCGGGGCCCGCGCGCGTGCAGGCATTGGTTTGGATTCGTGCGCCGGGATGGCCGTTGGGACCTGGCGATCCCGAGCGCGGCCTCGCCGCGGCCGAGCGCGCGGCGGCACTTCGCCCCGAATACCCGCCGAATTGGCTCGCCGTCGCCGAGGCGCAAGCCAAAACCGGGGCCGCAGCGGATGCGCGCGCAAGCTACGCGCGCGCGCGCGAGTTGGCGACACAACTGCCAGACAGCCCCGAACGGGCTGAATGGCTCAATGAAGCCGCACAGGGCTTGAGTCATCTTAGATGAGCGTGACGCGCAATCCGCACGCCGATCAAATGGCGCACGAGTCGATGATTCGCACTCTCTTTGCGCAGGCGAATGCCATCTGGCCGCAGGAAGAGCGGCTGTTCGCGCGCTATGTCCTACCGCACGACTGCCGCATCGCCGACATCGGCTGCGGCAGCGGCGAGATCACGTCGCGGCTCGCGCTCATGTACGAACGCGCCACGGTGATCGGCATCGACATCCTGGAAAGCTCGGTCGCGTATGCGAGCCGCCGCTACGCTTCACTCGCGCCGCGACTGCGCTTTGAGCAGGGCGACGCGTTCGCGCTCGCGCTTGAGTCGGAGCAATTTGATCTCGTGGTTTGCCGCCACATGACGCAGTCGATTCCGGAGCCGGAGAAGGCACTCGCGGAACTGTGCCGGATCTGCAAGCCGGGCGGCTGGCTGCACGTCCTGAGCGAAGACTACGGGATGCTGCACATGATGGCGGGCAAGCTCGATCCGGATCGCTTGTGGCACGAAGGCGCCGTCGCTTTCGGACGCGCCACCGGTGTGGATGCGCGCATCGGACGGCGCACGTGGACGCTGCTGCACGACCTTGGCATCGAAGAGCTGCACGTCGACTACGTCACCGTCGATACCGTGCGCGTCCCGCGCGAGACTTTCGCGACGATGCTCGAAGCATGGCGCGACGGCTATGCGGAGGCGATCGGCGCCCGCACCGCGCTGCACGCTGACGCAGCGCGCGCACTTTTTGATTACATCATTGCGAGCGTCCGCAATCCTCGAGAGTATGCCGTCTGGCAGGTTCCCATCGTGAGCGGCAGCAAACCGCGTTGATCACGCGAGCACGATGAGCAGGTCTTTAGCGTCAACCTGCTGACCCGAGGTCGCCAGTATCTCGGCGACCTCGCCGTCCGTCTCGGCGCGCACCGCGGTCTCCATCTTCATGGCCTCGAGGGTTAGGAGGATATCGCCGCGCGCGACCTTGCGGCCGAGCGTCGCGCTGACAGTTGCGATTGTCCCGGGCATTGGCGCACCCACTTGCAGCGCGTTGCCGGATTCGGCTTTGCGTGGCGGCGGGCGCTGCGCGACCTGGCTGCGATCCGCGACGCGCACCGAACGTGGCTGGCCATTCAATTCAAAGAACACCGTGCGCGTGCCGTCCTCGTGGACCTCGCTCGTTGCGACGTACGATACGATCAGCGTTTTGCCGCGCTCCAGACTGACGCTGATCTCCTGTCCCGGTTCCATTCCATAAAAGAACACCGCCGTCGGCAGGATCCCCACATCGCCGTACTGCATGCGCTGGGCGGCGTAATCCAGCCACACCCGCGGATACATCAGGTACGATGCCAAATCCTCATCCGTGATTGGCCGCGGCAACTTCTGTTGGATCTTGGCGCGCTCAGCTTCGATATCCACCACCGGCAGCGAGGCGCCGGGGCGCGCACTCAGCGGTTGCGCGCCTTTGAGAATCTTGCGCTGCAACGGCTCGGGAAACCCGCCCAGGGGCTGGCCCATGTCGCCGTGAAAGAGCTGCACGACGGATTCCGGAAATGCGATTTGAGTGTGCGGATCAAGAAGCTGCTCGCGTGTCAGGCCGCTCGTGATCATGAGGAGCGCGAGATCGCCGACGGTCTTCGAGGTCGGCGTGACCTTGATGATGTCGCCGAACATGTCGTTCACGGTGACGTAGGCCTGGGCCACCTCGGGCCAGCGTGTGTCTTCGATTCCGAGCGCGCGCGCCTGCGCGCGCAAGTTTGTGTACTGGCCCCCGGGCATGCCGTGGACGTACACCTCGGATGCGCCGGCACGGATGTCGCTTTCGAATGCTGCATAGAGTTTGCGCACTTGTTCCCAGTAGGCCGAGATCATGCGCAGCTTCGCCGGATCGATGCCGGTGGCGCGTGGCCCGTGGCGTAGAGCTTCAATAATGGAGCCCAGATTCGGCTGTGAGGTGAGCCCGCTCATCGCGTCGATCGCGCCGTCGACCGCGTCCGCCCCCGCATCGATTGCGGCAAGCACGCTGGCTGCACCGATGCCGCTGGTATCGTGCGTGTGGAAGTGCACGGGCAGGCCGATCTCTTGCTTCAGGGCTTGCACCAGCGTGTGTGCCGCCCGCGGCTGGCACAGGCCTGCCATGTCCTTTATGCCGAGCACGTGCGCGCCAGCGGCTTTCAGTGCGCGGCCGAGCCCCAAATAGTAATCGAGGGTGTACTTCCGTTCGTGCGGATCGCTCAGGTTTCCGCTGTAGCAGATTGCGGCCTCGCAGAGCTTACCGGACTCGAGCACTGCATCGATGGCGACGCGCATATTCTCGACCCAGTTGAGCGAGTCGAAGATGCGGAATATGTCGACGCCGCCTGCGGCGGCCCGTGCTACGAAGAAACGCACGACGTTGTCCGGATAGTTGGTATAGCCGACGGCGTTGGCGGAGCGCAGCAGCATCTGCAACAGGAGATTAGGCATTTGCGCACGCAGTGATGTGAGCCGCAGCCAGGGGTCCTCGCGCAGAAAGCGCAGGGCGACGTCGAAGGTCGCGCCGCCCCAGCATTCCACTGAGAACAGCTCGGGCAGCAGGCCCGCGTAATAGGGTGCGATTGCGGTCATGTCGATCGTGCGCATTCGCGTAGCGAGCAGCGACTGGTGCGCATCGCGCATCGTCGTGTCGGTAATGAGCACGCGCCGTTCCTTGAGCATCCACTGCGCGAAGCGCTCCGGTCCAAGTTCGTCGAACCGTTGCTTCGTGCCCGGGGCGGGCGCCGGCAGCGCGACCGGCGGCAGGCGCGGCGCGGCGAGGCGGGTGGGGTGGATGCGATTCTTGGTCTCCGCGGCGCCGTTGACGATGGTGTCGCCGATATAGGCCAGGATTCGCGTCGCCCGATCGCGCTTGCGCGGCCAGCGGAAGAGCTCGGGCGTTTCCTCGATAAAGCGTGTGGTGTAGTCGCCGCGCACAAAACGCGGGTGGGTGATGAGCTGATCGAGAAAGCGCAGGTTCGTGACCACGCCGCGAATGCGGAATTCCCAAAGGGCGCGGTGCATGCGCGCGATGGTCTCCTCAGGCGTAGGCGACCAGGCGGTGACCTTGACCAGGAGCGAGTCGTAGGAGCGGGTGATGATCGCGCCTGCATAAGCGGTACCCGCATCGAGCCGCACACCGAAACCTGCGGGGCTGCGGTAGGCCGCGATCTTGCCGTAATCAGGAATGAAGTTATTCTCCGGATCCTCGGTGGTGATCCGACATTGCAGTGCGTGAGATGCGATACGAATGTCCTCTTGCGCAGGCACGCCGCTGTCGCGCGCGCCGATGCGTGCGCCGCCGGCAATTCGGATCTGCGCCTTGACGAGGTCGATGCCGGTGGCGCACTCGGTCACCGTGTGCTCAACCTGGATGCGCGGATTGACCTCGATAAAATAAAACTTTCCGCTGTCGGCATCCTGCAGGAACTCGACCGTGCCGGCATTGACGTATTGGACTGCGCGCCCGATGGCAAGCGCCGCCGTACATAACTCGCGGCGCGTGCCTTCCTCGAGGAACACTGCCGGCGCGCGCTCCACGACCTTCTGATGGCGCCTTTGCACGGTGCAATCGCGCTCGAAGACGTGCACGAGTCCCCCATGGGAGTCGCCCAGGATCTGCACCTCGACGTGGCGCGCGCGCCGTACGAGTTTTTCGAGATACACCTCATCGTTGCCGAAGGCCGCGAGTGCCTCGCGCCGCGACAGGGGCAGAAGCTCACGCAGCGCGGCTTCGCTCTCGATCACGCGCGTGCCGCGTCCGCCGCCTCCCCAGCTCGCCTTCAGCATCAGCGGATAGCCGATGTCGCGCGCCAGGCGCGCACAGGCCTCCGGGTCGGACGGCAACGCCGGCGTTGCCGGCATCACCGGCACGCCGACGGATTCGGCGAGATGCCGCGCCGCGACCTTGTTGCCGAGCGTGCGCATGGTCTCCGGGGAAGGGCCGACAAAGATGACGCGCGCCGCCGCGCACGCCTGCGCAAACTGCGGGTTCTCAGCGAGAAAGCCATAGCCGGGATGAATCGCATCGACATGCGCATCGCGCGCGATGCGCAACATATCCTCGATGTCGAGATACGCCTCGATCGGCCCGCGGTCGCGGCCGACGAGGTAGGCTTCGTCTGCCTTCGTGCGATGCAGGGAGAAGCGATCTTCCTGCGAATAGATCGCTACCGTGCGCACTCCGAGCTCACTCGCAGCGCGCATGACACGGATGGCGATTTCGCCGCGATTGGCGACGAGTACGCTGCGAATTTGCGGCATGCGCCGATTCTACGCAAGATTGTCGGAGGCACCACAGCTTAGGCGCCGGCACCGGCTGCACCGTTATGGCGCGGGCTTTTTCAGCGCGTCTTTATAGGCCTTGGCAAAGGCTTCTACGTAGGTGTGCGGCAGGTGATCGGCCGGCATCTCGATGAGGCTGCGGTAGAACTCGGCATACAGATCCCAGTAACCGGCACGGCCGCCGCCGCGCAGCTTGCCGCGCCTGCTGGCGCGTTCAAAGCGCGCTTCGAGTTCCGCAGGATCGAGCCGGTCGACGAACTCGACGAATGCCGCCCGCAACGCAAGGGCTGAGGCGCTTTCATGCGCTTTGGCGGAGTCCACGGTCTCGCGCAGCCACTGCACGGCATCCGTCTGGCGGCTTTCGTGCTGTGTTAGGAGATTGAGCAGGAGCTCTTCGATTGCCGATTTAGCGAGTGACGGTCGCGGGTCGTCGGCATCGGCCTGGATCTCGATGCGAAAGCGGTTGCGGATTTCGTTGCGCGCACGCTCCAGATCCTTCAATCCCACCAGCGCCTCACGCAGCAGCTGTCCCGCGAGATGCATGAGGCGCGTCTGCGCGTCAGCCGGCAGGCGCTCGTTATCGATGCCGGCGCCGCGGCAGAAGGCGGCAAGTCCGCTCTGCACGTCAAAGAGAGCGGGAACACTGGCACGATTCTTGGGATTGCGCGCCGCGGCTTTTGCAAGCCGCGCGATGCGGCGGGCGATGGCCGCTTCATCGAGCCCGGGGGAAGTCTCCGCGAAAATCCCCGAAGCCGACGCCGGCACCGCCTGGCCGAAGGCATTCACCGGTTGCATGGCGCCGCTGCCGGGGGCATCCACTACCAGTAGCGCGCCGAGGTCAAGCGCGGAGCCCAGGTCCGGCTGCCCCTTGCGATCAACAGTGCGCAGGGTTGCGATGTTCGTCGGCAACGCGATCGGCGGCTCTTGCGGCCCAGCCCCGGACACAGGATGCGCATCTTCTTCGACGGCGACCACCAGCTGATACTCACCGACGCGCAGTACGTCGCCACTACAAAGCTGGCGCGCGGTGTCCTTGCCGAGTGGCCGCTCGTCCTCGTTGACGAATACGCCGTTGGTACTCAGGTCTTCGACGAAATACTGCCCGTTGCGGCAGGCGATGCGGGCATGACGCGCCGACACATAGCGTTGCGGGTCCGGTAACACCCAGTCGTTGCTCGGCGCACGTCCAATGGTCGCGCCCGCCGCTCCGAGCACGATAGTGCTGCGGTCGCCCAGCACCCGCCGATGATCACTGACGACGCTCAGACGTAGCGCCATGGTTGCCCCAGAGGCCGTAAATCTTGTGTCGATCGCATGTCCTGCGCGCACACCCGCCTCCCCGGCGCGCCCGGACATATAATGTATCCAGCAACTTAGCAGTCGCGAGCCCCGATCCCATGGCAGCCAGTCACATTTTCAAGATTATGTTCGTGAATCAGGGCAAGGTTTATGAAGTTTACGCCCGAAAAGTAAGCCACGGCACTCTGTTCGGCTTCCTGGAAGTCGAGGATCTGGTCTTCGGCGAACGCTCCTCAGTGGTCCTCGACCCGGGTGAAGAGCGCATCAAGGGAGAATTCGAGGGGGTCAGGCGCACGTACTTGCCTTTGCATTCGGTACTGCGGGTCGATGAGGTGAAGAAACAGGGAGTCAGCAAGATCACCCCATTCGAGGGAGGCAACGTCAGCCAGTTTCCCGGGGCGCTGTACGCGGCGCCGCCGCGCGACTCCCCGCCGAAGAAGTAGCACCGCAGCCGCTCATGCTCGAGATTCCCGGTTCCGCGGCGCTATCGACCTTTCGGATCGCAAAACTTCTTGATCGCCTGACGGTGTTGGACCCCGCCGTCACGGGTCTCAGTTCTGCATTCACGCATTTTATCGATGCGGATCGCGCCTTGAGCGATGTGGAGGCGGGGGTCCTGCGACGCCTGCTGACATACGGTGCAGGCGCGCGCTCAGGCGCTGCTGCGCCGCCGAGCGCCGCGGCACGCAAGCAGCTCATTCTCGTCGTGCCGCGGGCGGGCACCATTTCGCCCTGGTCGAGCAATGCCAGCGACATCGCACACGTTTGCGGGCTCGAAGTCGTACGGCGCATCGAACGCGGCATCGCTTACGAGGTTCACTCATCCGCCGGGCTCAATCGCAAGAGGCTCGAGCGCCTCGCACCCGTGCTCCACGACCGGATGACCGAGATGGTGCTGTTTGATGCCGAGAACGCAGCACAGCTTTTTCAGCAGGCAGCACCGCGCCCGCTGGCGCGGATTGCCCTCGCCGCCGGCCCCGGCTCGCTCGAACAAGCCAACAGTGAGCTTGGCCTGGCGCTCTGCGCGGATGAGATCAGCTATCTGCGCGCGAGCTTCACTCGCATGGGGCGCGATCCGACCGACGTCGAGCTCATGATGTTCGCGCAGGCAAATTCGGAGCATTGCCGGCACAAGATATTTAACGCGAGCTGGATCATAGACGGACAGGCACAGGCAAAATCTCTGTTCGCGATGATCCGCAATACACACGCGCGCAGCCCGCACGGCATACTGTCGGCGTACCGGGACAATGCCGCAGTCATTGCAGGCGCCGTCGGTGTGCGTTATTTCCCCGCTCCGGACAGCGGTGTCTACCGCGGTGTCAGCGAACCGATCGACATCGTAGTCAAAGTCGAGACACACAATCATCCGACCGCCATCTCACCGTTTCCCGGCGCCGCAACCGGTTCGGGCGGCGAGATCCGTGACGAGGGAGCGACCGGCCTCGGGGCGAAGCCCAAAGCGGGACTGACTGGATTTTCCGTATCGCATCTGCGCATTCCCGGTTTCGAGCGCCCTTGGGAGCGTGAGTTTGGCCGTCCGGAGCGCATCGCCTCGGCTCTGGAGATCATGACTGACGGTCCCATCGGTGCGGCCTCCTTTAATAACGAGTTCGGGCGCCCCGCGATCTGCGGCTACTTCAGGACCTTTGAAGGTCGGGCAGCGGGCGATGGCGCGGAGCGCATTCGCGGCTATCACAAACCGATCATGATCGCCGGCGGGCTGGGCAACGTGCGCCGCGGGCACGTGGAGAAGGGTGAGGTGCCGATCGGCGCCAAGCTCGTCGTGCTCGGTGGCCCCGCGATGCTGATTGGTCTCGGCGGCGGTGCATCCTCTTCGCTCGGTAGCGGCGCGAGCACCGTGGATCTTGACTACGCCTCCGTGCAGCGCGGCAACGCCGAGGTGCAGCGACGCGCGCAGGAAGTGATCGACGCCTGCTGGGCACTCGGGCCGGCAAACCCCATTGCGCTCATCCACGACGTCGGTGCCGGCGGTCTCGCGAACGCCATTCCCGAGGTTGTCGCGCACAGTGCGCGGGGCGCGCGCATTGATCTGCGCGCCGTGCCGAGTGCGGAGCAAGGTATGTCGCCACTGGAGATCTGGTGCAACGAGGCGCAAGAACGTTACATCCTCGCCATCGCACCCGCGAGACTGTCAGGGTTTGCCGACTTGGCGGCGCGCGAACGCTGCCCGTTCGCAGTCATCGGCGTCATCGATGCCAGCGGACAACTCGTCGTGCACGATTCGCTCTACGGCAACGAGCCCGTCGATATGCCCATCGAGGTTCTGCTCGGCGGCGCGCCGCGCCTGCGCCGCGAGGTCCACACCTTCGAACGCGAAAGCCGCTCCTTCGACTGCGCGCGCATCGATTTGCGCGAGGCAGCCTATCGGGTACTGCGCCTCCCGGCGGTTGCAGACAAGACGTTTCTCATTACCATCGGCGACCGCACGGTGGGCGGCCTCATCAGTCGCGACCAGATGGTCGGTCCATGGCAGGTGCCGGTGAGTGATGTGGCCGTGACCCTTGCCGACTACCATGGCCACGCCGGGGAGGCGATGGCGATGGGCGAGCGCACGCCGGTTGCGCTGCTGAACGCGCCCGCCTCCGGACGCCTCGCGGTGGCGGAGGCCGTCACCAATATCCTCGCCGCGGACGTTGAGTCGCTCGGAATGATCCGCCTGTCGGCCAACTGGATGGCCGCCTGCGGCGAACCGGGTGAGGATGCGGCGCTCTATCAGACCGTGCGCGCCATCGGCGAGGAGCTTTGTCCGCGGCTCGGAATCGCCATCCCTGTCGGCAAGGACTCACTGTCGATGAAGACGACATGGCGCGAGGGTGATGCAACGAGGAGCGTCGTCGCGCCCCTGTCGCTCATCGTATCGGCCTTCGCGCCGGTCGCGGATGTGCGGCGCACGCTCACTCCCGAACTGCGCGTCGACAGCGGCGCAACCTCGCTCTGGCTCATCGATATCGGTCGCGGCAGGAATCGCCTAGGCGCTTCCGCTCTCACGCAAGTCTATGGGGAGCTGGGCGCTGAGCCTGCCGATCTGGACGACGCTCAGCAGCTTTTGCAGTTCGCGCACGCGCTGGCAAGCCTCAAAGCGGCGAACCTCGTGCTCGCTTACCACGACCGTTCGGACGGCGGTCTCTTCGCGACGCTCGCCGAAATGGCCTTCGCCGGACACTGCGGCCTTGAAATCGAATTGCCGTGCGCGCGGGGAGGCGCGCTGCAGCAGCTCTTTGCCGAGGAGCTCGGGGCGGTGATTCAGGTGCGCACGAACGATGAGGCGCGCGTGGCGGCGCTGCTCGCGAGCCACGGCTTTGGCGCGCACGCATTTCGCATCGGCACGCCGGCCGTGAGCGGCGCCGGCGAGTCGCGAGTGCGCATTACGGTGGGCGCGCTCAGATTTGACGAATCGTGGACGGCGCTGCGGCGCGCCTGGTCGGAAACATCCTGGCAGATGCGCAGGCTGCGCGACGCGCCCGTGAGCGCTGATCAGGAGTTTGCCGCCTGCACCAGGGATGCGGATCCGGGCTTGTGCGTGGCACTGACGTTTGATCCGGAGGAGGACGTCGCGGCGCCTTATATCGCGCGCGGCCTGCGTCCGGCCGTTGCAGTCCTGCGCGAGGAAGGCGTCAACAGCCAGGTCGAGACGGCTGCCGTGTTCGAACGCGCCGGCTTCGAGCCGCACGACATTCACATGACGGACCTCATCGGCGGCCGACGCTCGCTCAGGGACTTCAAGGGGCTCGTTGCCTGTGGTGGATTCGCGTACGGCGACGTACTGGGAGCGGGTGAGGGATGGGCCAAGTCGATCTTGTTTCATCCGACCGTGCGCGAGGATTTCGTGCGTTTCTTCGCGCGCTCCGACAGCTTTGCACTCGGGATCTGTAATGGCTGTCAGATGTTTTCAGCCTTGACGGAGCTCATTCCCGGCACCGAGCATTGGCCGCGCTTCCTGCGCAACGCAAGCGAGCAGTATGAGGCGCGATTTGCGCTCGTTGAGATTCTGCCGTCGCCGTCAGTCTTGTTCACTGGAATGTCGGGATCATTTCTGCCCATCGCAGTCGCGCACGGCGAAGGCCAGGCCGCGTTTGCCTCGGCTGCCGCAGCCGATGCCTGCGCGGCGAGCGGTCTTGTGGCCTGTCGCTACGTGGATCATGAGTGCCGTGTCGCGAGTACCTATCCGTTCAATCCGAGCGGCTCGCCCTTTGGCCTCGCGGCTCTGGCAAACACGGACGGCCGCGTCACGATCATCATGCCGCACCCGGAACGCTCGTTTCGCTACGTGCAGAATTCGTGGCGGCCGCAGGGTAGTGGGGAATATAGCGGCTGGCTGCGCCTGTTTCGCAACGCACGAATGTTCGTGGGATGACGGGCGGCGCCGGCCGCTCAGCGGCGCGCCGGACTTTGCGCGTCGCTCAAGGCGCGCCAGCCAGGCCCGCGCGGCTACCGCGGCGGAGGGCGTCTGCCTTCATGACCCAGCTGGGCTCCTCTTCAGGAGGAGGCCTTGCAGCGCCGCGCGCGACCCGTGCGCCGTCGCCGCCGGACGGGCTTGGCTACCGTAGGAGCGGGATTCGGTGCTGCAGCCTGCAGGGTTGGCACGCACAAGCTCAGCAATCCCCATGCGCCGAACCAGGCGGCCGCTTGCGACGACACGTCGGTGCCCGATTCGCCAGGCGCATTTGGCGCTGCGGCGCTCTGCAGGCTGGCAGTTCTCACAACGCTCGGCCGGGCGGCCACGGCCTCGGCACCGGTGCGCCGCGGTGCCATGGTTTCCGAGGCTGCAGGCGCGGGCAAGAGTGTTGGCGGCGTCACATGCGGCGGTGGCCCGGTGAACGCCGCAAAAGTTGTCAGTATTGCCGGCGCGACTCGTTCCGGCACGGCGGCGGCTATGCAGGTCGCCGTTACGGGGGGCGTCGCAAGCGCGGCGTTGCCGGCAGCTTCGGCGTCGATATCGGCGGCGGCGTTTTCAGGCGCCATATGCCGCGCGCTCGCGGATCGAGTGTCGTCGCAGGCGAGCAGCAGAGGCGCGCTGCGTGCAGTGATTACCGAAGCCATATTCTTCGTTTTTCCAGCGACTGATGAGCCGCCCGACGACCTCAACACGCTGTGCGGCGTCTTTCCAGCTCAGGCGCTCGGCGTCGCGTTCGGTTCGCGCTCGCGTCACGAGCGTTGCCTGCTGCCGCACCGCCGCCCTGAGTCGTGCAAGATAAGTGAGACAATCGCTCAGCCCAGCCTCGCCCAGCGGCGCGCCTGCGCGCGCATTCAGGTGGTGCGCATAAGTTTCACTGTGCGCTTCGAGATCGGCGAGTTTCGCCGCACTGGAGGTGAGCTGCCGCTCCCTTGCGGCAAGTGTTGCGGCGCGGCGGCGTTCAATCTCCTCGATGGCGAGCTGGAAAATGCGCAAGCGTTCGACTCGTTTCATGAGCTCACCGTGGCCAGTGCGTGGTTGCGGAATGCTGCTGCTGCGTTCCCCGCGTGATATTGTTCAACGGCGCGCGGCAAATTATTGTGAAGCGAATCCGAAGTTGCGCACGCGATCGTGGCGACGTGCGTGAACGCAGTCACAGTCTGCGGCTAATAGGTGGGTTGTCGGCCGCGACGCGGTGACGCGCGGCGGCGGTGTGGCCGGTGACCGCGCGCGACTTGAACCAGCTTTGAGGGCGGCTAGGTCGCGCTGCTCGCGCCGGTTGCGCTCGCGAGTTGCGTGATGTTGCCGGCTTTCTCCTCGACGAAAAAGCGCCGCACCATCATCGCCTGCTGCAGCTTGCCCTTGCGGACGTACGCTTCGTAGAGCAAGTCCTTCATGATCTCCAGCAGCACGCCCGCGGCGTAGCTCTCGAGAAGGGGCGCACTGTGGCGCGGATCAGAGTCATTGCCGAAGAGCACGCTCTTAATGCGCGTGAAGGTCTCGACATCGAGCTCGGCCATCGTGCGCACATTGTTGAGCTCATCGAAGAGTCGCAGTCGGCCGGTCTCGCCGAGGTCGGCGAACACCGCCTGGGCACTGCGTCGGCACATGGAGGCGAACGCATTGAACGCGCCGCTCGAATAGCACGTGAGCGCCTCTTTGAAAAAAAGCTCGACCTCCTCCGGCAGATGCGTGAAGGCGAAGGTCTCGCGCGCCCGTTCGATCTCATTAAACTGCGGGGCGAGTTCGACACGATTTGCTGCATACATGCGCGCCGTGAAGCGCAGAAAAATCGGCGCCAAACATGCATCGCAGCGATAGACGAGTCCGATGTACTTCGGCTTGTGCGCCTGCAGATCTTCAAATCTGGGAACTGCGGCCGGCGTGATATGCGCGGTAATCAGGCAATGCGGGCAGACCAAGGCCAGGCTCTGCTCCTGGTCGTGCACGATGCGGCTCGCTGCGTCTATGTATACCGACATGCTCGTACTGCGGCGCCTGTCGTTATTGGTCTGCGCGCCGCAACCAGAATTCTAGCGCATCCGCGCATAGCCAACTCGCCATCAATTATGGTGCGACATAATGCCTGCAAATGCCAGTATCTGATCAGCGATAGCAGCGTAATCGCCGCCAAAGTGGTGGCCGCTGCCGATGCGTTCACCGCGGACGCGTCCGCTCTGCACGGCCGGGCAGATCGTCGTGCTCTCGCCCTCGCCATAGATGCACAGCACCGGCGCGTTGATGGCCGCGAGCTCCGGCCGCACGGCGCGACCGCGGCTCGCCGCGCCGGAAATCCAGTCGGCGACACTAATTTCGAAGTCCGCGTCGGATTCGATGCCGAGCAGGCTTACCGCAAGGAGCTGCTGCTGCAGGTGCGCCGGCAGGCGATTGACGATGAAGGGCGCCACGTCGGCTCCGAAGGAGTAGCCGATGACAATAAAGTGCGTCTTCTTCCAAGCGCTCAGAAAATGCTCGATTACCCGCGTCACGTCGCCGGCGGCTTCCTCCGGGGTGCGCTGGTGCCAGAAGTACCGCAAGGAGTTGAAGCCGACAGTGGCAACACCGCGCTGCGCAAGGTGCGCTGCGAGATCGCGATCAAGGCCGGCCCAGCCACCGTCACCCGTCAGAAGGAGCGCGAGCACACCGGCTTCTTGCACAGTTGCGCGCACCGTGGTGATCGGCAGATCCTGTATTTCCGGTCCCCGGGCCGCCGACGCCTCCGGCTGAGTGGCAATGCTCTTGTAGGCGGCGAGCAGCTGCGGCAGCCAATTGCGTTCGACCGAAAAGCCGTGCCCGACGTGGGCCAAACGCACCACCGCACCGCCGCCGGTATTAGCGACGAATTGATCGACGGCCTGCGCCGAACACACGGCATCCTCTTGGCCCTGCAAGGCAATCCAGGGAATTTCGAGATGCGGCGCCGGTTCGAGCACCAGCGCGCCCGCTTTGCCGTGCGTATAACGCAGCTGCGGAGCGGGGCACAGCGTCGCGCCGCCAAAGTCCTGATCCGGGCAGAAGCCCATGCTGATGGCGCCGGCAAAGGTGCCGGCCGGCGCCTGCGCGAGGGCGGCGTAGACGATGGTGGCGCCAGAGGAATACCCGACCAGTACCGGTACGTGATAGTCCTTCAGACCGGCCTGCTTTTGTATTTGATGGCTCAGGCGCTCGAAGTCAACCGCAAGCGGCTGGCACGCCGCATGCGAGTGGGCGACCGCGCTCAGGAAGTGCCGCACGTCGACGCCGATGACGAGGGCGCCCGCACTCGCGAGCGCGCGGGCCATATTGACGACTCCCAGATTCCAGCCGCCGTCGCCGGACACAAACAAGGCCACGCTGTTGGGCTCCGCTGGCGCCGGCTTGTAAACCGTGACGATTCCGAAGGGTGCGGCGCGCATTGGCTTGCCGCCCGAAAGGTTGGCGGCAAACGCGTGCGCCTGCGCCAAGGCCCCGAGCAGCACAAAGTAGGCAGCGCGCCGCTGCTTCATCGCCCAAAGAGCTCTTTCATGCCACCGGAGATCAGCATCGAGACATCCACCAGAATTCGGGGCAGGGCGATGCCGCCCGGTGCAACCAGGTATTTCGGCACCCAGGTCGGGTCGAATTTCGTCTTGTAGCGGCGCAGGCCGTCGAAGTTGTAGAAATGCTCGCCGTGGCGAAATACGAAGTTGCCGACGCGGTGCCATGCAGGGGCGAGCGGATGGCTTTCAAGGCCGGCGAGCGGCGCCATCCCGAGATTGAACCAGCGGTAGCCGTGCGCGCGCCCCCACAGCATGAGCTCGATGAACATATAGTCCATGGCGCCGCGCGGCGCATCGGGGCCAAAGCGCATGAGGTCGATTGAAAGCTCCTCCTTCGAGCCCGTACGCCACAGATTGGCAAACGCCGAGATGTTGCCTTCCGAGCGCACCAGTACGGTTGCGAAGTTGCTCATATAGGCTTCCGAGAATGCGCCCACCGAGAAGCGCTTCTCGGCCACCGATTTGCGCGCCAGCCACGAATCGGAGATCCGCCGCAGATCCGGCAGCACTTCGGCGATGCGCTCGGGCGGAATGACCTCAAAAGTCGCGCCGTCGCGCTCCGCGCGCCGCCACGCCTGCCGCAGGTCAGCGCGCGCCGCTCCCTCCAGCGAGAAATCACTCAGCGGCACGCGCGCCTCCTCGCCGATTTTCAGCGCGGCGAGGCCGAGATCGATGTACAACGCGAGACAGTCGGCGCTCGCCTGATAGAAGACCGTGCGGCCGCCGTGATGGTCAGACAGCTCCCGAAAGCGCCATACCAACTCTTCGGCGCGTGCTGCGGCTCCGACCGGATCACCGAGTGCGATCCAGCTGCGGCCCGCCACCTGGTACATGACGAACGCCTCGCGATCGTCGCTGAACAGCAGGCGTTTGTCGCCGCTCAATGCCGCATTTGCGATCGTCAGGTCCGAGGTCCGGATGATGCGGCGCGCCTCATCCAGATCCTTTTCGTCCGCCACGCCAGGCTCAGGCCGCGCCGGCTGCAACACACTCAACAGCAGGTAGGCCGTGGCGAGCACGACCACGAGGAAAAGTGCGCGCAGGGTGCGCGGAGCATTCGCATCCATGGCAAACGTCCACCACAGGTCATTGGAGAGTTCGATATGGCGGAACGCGAGAAACGAAACCCAGATTGCGGTCGCGATGACCCCGGCAATGCTGACTGCCCAAATAGGTGTGAAGCCCTCGTCGAGTATCGAAGTCGGCCTATAAAATGCGCGCCGCCCGAGCACCAGCACGGCAAGCACGACCGCAAGGACGGTGGCTTCCTCAAAATCGAGTCCCTTCAGGAGGGAAGCGGCGATACCCGCCGCGAGCAGCCAGAAGGAGATGTGATAGGCCGCCTGCACGCGCCGGAACAACGCACGCGACAGCACCACGAGCCCTAAGCCGATGACGCTGCCGGCGAGATGCGAAAGCTCGAGTACCGCGAGCGGCAGAAATTGACGCAGTACCGTGAGCCGCACGTCCATGCTGGGGGTGGCTCCGGAGACGAGCAGTATGAAGCCGGCGAGAAAGGTCAAAGTCCCGGCGACTTGCGGCACTACGGGCGCGATGTAAAGTGAGGCGAGTGCGTGGGCGCGCGCGAGTGGCCCCCGCCGGGCGCGCAGCTCCTCCAAGCCGAACAGGAGCGTCGCGGCCGTGAGCGGGGCGAGGTAGTAGACGGCGCGGTAAACGAGCATCGAGCCGAGGAGCGAGCTTGCCGGCACGTCGGGCAGCGCGAAGACGATCACGGTCTCGAACACGCCGAGACCGCCGGGAACGTGACTGACGATGCCGGCCGTCACCGCTGCGGCGTAGGCGCCGACGAAAGTTAGAAAGCTCATGCTCGTCTGCGGCGGCAGCAGCCACCACAGCACCGCGGTCGAACAGCTCAAGTCGCATACCCCAAGAGCGATCTGCGCAAAGCCGAGGGCGGGGCGCGGCGGGCGCAGCGCCCAGCCGCGGATCTCAAGCGGGATGCGGCCGACGATGCACCAAGTAGCGTAGGCGGCCACACTCGAGAGCAGCATGATCCCGACCAGCATCGCCCAGCGCGGATGCAGGTGCAGCACCGCTGCGGTATGAGTCGGTTCGAGCGTGAGAGACAAGCCGCCGAGCGTCGCCAGAGCGATGCCGATGGTGAGGCTGCAGAAGCCCTGCAGCGTTGCGACATCGACCGCCGTCAAACCCGCGGAGGCATACAGGCGAAAGCGCACGGCGCCGCCCGTAAAGGCCGCGAGGCCCAGATTGTGCCCAAAGGCGTTCGCAATAAACGACGTCAGTAGGGTGCGCCGATAGGCCACCGCCTTGCCGAGATAACGCAAGCCGAGGAGATCGTAGAAGCCGAGCAACCAGTAACTGGTGGTCGTAAAGGCCAGCGCGATGAGCACATGCGCGCGCGGCGTCTGGCGCAGCTCCTCGAGAATCTCGCGCGTATGCAGATGCGCGAGCTCTCGATGCAGGACGAACGCGACGACTGCAAATACCAGGAGCGAGGCGAGCGGTCCGATCCAGCGAAGTCGCGTACCGTTGGACTCTTCAGAGGTCATTGATTGCTATTGGCGCTGCAGCGGGCGGTATCTGACGCGGTGAGGGTGCGCCGCTTCCTCCCCCTTGCGGCGTTTGAAGTCTTCGACGTATTCCTGATAGTTGCCTTCGAACCATACGACTTCGGAGTTGTTCTCAAAGGCGAGTATGTGGGTCGCGATGCGGTCGAGAAACCAGCGGTCATGGGAGATCACCACGGCGCAGCCGGGAAAGCTCAATAAGGCCTCCTCCAGCGCGCGCAGGGTTTCGATATCGAGATCATTGGTAGGCTCATCCAGGAGCAACACGTTGCCGCCGGACTTCACGACCTTTGCAAGATGTACTCGATTTCTCTCGCCGCCGGAGAGCTCGCCGATGTGCTGCTGCTGCTGCGCGCCTTTGAAATTGAAGCGTCCGACGTAGCCGCGCGATGGCGTCTCGTAGTTGCCGACCTTGATCATGTCGAGGCCGCCGGATATTTCCTCCCATACGGTTTTTTTCGCATCAAGGCTCTGCCGTGATTGGTCGACGTAGGCGAGTTTGACCGTCGGGCCCAGGCGGATCTGTCCGGCGTCAGGTGCTTCCACGCCCGTCAACATGCGGAACAGCGTCGTCTTGCCGGCGCCATTCGGGCCGATGATTCCGACGATGCCGCCGCGCGGCAAGTTGAAGGAGGCATCGTCCATCAGTAAGCGCTCGCCGTACGCCTTGCGCAGGTTCTTTACTTCGATGACGAGCTCGCCGAGCCGCTCGCCCGGTGGAATATAGATCTCGTTGGTCTCATTGCGTTCCTGGAATTCCTTGGATGCAAGCTCTTCATAGCGCTGCAGCCGCGCCTTGCTCTTCGCCTGACGCGCCTTGGGGTTTTGCCGCACCCACTCGAGCTCGCGCTCCAAGGTTTTGCGCAAAGTCTGGTTTTCACGCTCCTCGAGCGCCAAGCGCCGTTCCTTCTGCTCGAGCCACGAGGAATAGTTGCCCTGCCAGGGTATGCCGTGTCCGCGGTCGAGTTCCAAGATCCACTCGGCGACATTGTCGAGGAAGTAGCGATCGTGCGTGACCGCGATCACCGTGCTCGGGTACTCCTCGAGATAGCGCTCAAGCCAAGCGATCGATTCGGCGTCGAGGTGGTTGGTCGGCTCATCGAGCAGCAGCATGTCCGGAGCCGACAACAGTAGGCGGCACAGCGCGACGCGGCGCTTCTCCCCGCCCGACAGCGTCGCGATTTTGGTGTCCCACGGCGGCAGGCGCAGCGCATCCGCCGCGATCTCAAGTTTGCGCTCCAATTCCCAACCGCCTGCGGCGTCGATCGCATCCTGCAGCTTGGCTTGCTCCTCGAGAAGCGTCTGCATCTCCTCGTCCGACAGCGGCTCGGCGAACCGGTCACTCACCGCATTAAAGCGCTCGACGAGCCCAAAAACGTTACCCACGCCTTCCATGACTGTGACGCGCACATCCTTCGACGCGTCCAGTTCGGGCTCCTGGGGCAGAAAGCCGACGCGGATGCCGCTCTGCGGCCTTGCTTCACCATCAAAGCTGACATCGAGGCCGGCCATGATGCGCAGCAGGGTCGACTTGCCGGAGCCGTTGAGACCCAGCACGCCGATCTTTGCTCCCGGAAAAAACGAGAGACTGATGTCGCGCAGAATCACCCGTTTCGGCGGCACCACCTTCGATACCCGATTCATCGTGAATATGTATTGGGCCACGCAAACGCTCGCACGAAGATCTGAAAAAGAGCCGCGCATTATGGTCGAGTCGCGCAGCCTTGGCGATGGCCGCGCAAGGCGCGTGTGCTAGGCTTTGGCAGCTCCCTGAGGAGGTATCGTGGGCGCAGCTGTGGCAGTGGTCTTGGGGGAGCGTATCGCGCTGCAGCTTTGGCGACGGCCAGCCACTCGAGTCGGACCGCTATGCGGCGGGGCGGACGGTTACGATGGCGAACCGATTACGCGACTGAGCGGCTCAGCGGGCGGGCGACCCACGAGCTTTGCGAATTCGCCGAGCGCCTGGGCCACTGACGTTTCCTCGCGATCGGCTATGGCCGTGACAAGCCGGCGCGGGCCCGCAACGCAGCCCGTCGAGAATCTGCTGTAGAAGGGTACAATTCGCGTGGCTCAGCCGGCGCAGACCGAGGCTTTAGATACATGTTCAGGAAAACGATGGAAATTGCAGGATTCGATCCCGAGCTCGCGGCAGCGCTCGCCTCCGAAGTGCGTCGCCAGGAAGAGCATATCGAGCTCATAGCGTCGGAGAACTACGCAAGTCCACGCGTGCTCGCCGCGCAGGGCACCGTGCTCACCAACAAGTACGCCGAAGGCTACCCGGGCAAGCGCTATTACGGTGGCTGCGAATACGTCGACATCGTCGAGCAGCTGGCGATCGACCGAGCAAAGAAGCTCTTCGGCGCCGCCTACGCCAATGTGCAGCCGCACTCCGGCTCGCAAGCCAACGCCGCCGCATATCTCGCCCTGATTCAGCCGGCAGATGTGATTCTCGGCATGAGCCTGGATCACGGCGGCCATTTGACTCATGGCGCCAAGGTCAATTTCTCAGGCAAATTATTCCGCGCCGTACAGTACGGCATTCGCCCCGACACGGGGGAAATCGACTACGAACAGGTGCAACGCCTGGCCGAGGAACATAAGCCGCGCATGATCATCGCGGGTTTTTCCGCGTACTCGCGCATCATCGATTGGGCGCGCTTTGCCGCGATTGCCAAGAGCGTCGGCGCATACTTCGTCGTCGACATGGCGCACGTGGCGGGGCTCGTCGCAACCGGGTTCTATCCGAACCCCGTGCCGCACGCCGACGTGGTGACCAGCACGACTCACAAGACACTGCGCGGGCCGCGCGGCGGGCTCATCCTCGCGCGCCCCAACGAGGAGATTGCAAAAAAGCTCAACTCGATGGTATTCCCGGGCACCCAGGGCGGCCCCCTCATGCACGTCATCGCCGCCAAAGCGGTCGCTTTCCTTGAGGCGTTACAACCTGAATTCAAAGAATATCAGCGGCAAGTGGTCGCCAACGCGCGCGCCCTATGCGCCCGGCTGATGGCGCGCGGGTTTCCGATCGTCTCCGGCGGCACGGACAATCACCTGTTCCTGCTCGCTCTCACAAGCCACGCCATTACCGGCAAGGATGCGGATGCAGCACTGGGTCGCGCCAACATCACCGTCAATAAGAATGCGATTCCGAATGATCCGCGGCCGCCGTCGATCGCGAGCGGTCTGCGCATCGGTACTCCGGCGGCGACAACCCGCGGGTTCAAAGAGCGCGAGGTGGAACAAGTAGGTGACTTCATTGCCGAAGTGCTCGAGGCGGGGGGCACTGCAGTGGCCATCGAACGGATTCGGCCGCAGGTCCTCGACTTGTGCCGCCGCTTTCCGGTCTACGGTCCGTGAGCGGCGCAACCCGGGCGGCGCATGTACTGTCCCTTCTGCGGTCACGTCGAAACCAAGGTCATTGATTCGCGCCTGGCGAGCGAAGGCCAACAGATTCGCCGGCGCCGCGAGTGTCTGTCCTGCGCGGAACGCTTCAGTACCTTCGAAACCGCCGAACTCGTGATGCCGCTCGTGATCAAGGGCGACCGCAGTCGCGAACCGTTCGATGAAGTGAAGCTGCGCACGGGCATGGAAAAGGCGCTGGAAAAACGCCCCGTCAGCCGCGAGGCGCTCGAAGAGGCAGTCGGCCGCATCCGTCATAAGGTGCGCGCGCTCGGCGAGCGCGAGGTGCATTCGCGCGCGCTCGGCGAGTTGGTCATGGAGGAGCTGCGGCATCTGGATGAGGTCGCCTATGTGCGCTTTGCCTCGGTCTATCGCAGCTTTCAGGATCTCGATGCATTTCGCGAGGAGATCGAGCGGTTGCGGCATCGTCGGCCGCGCGACACGACGCGCGAGAAGCGCAGCGATCAGCTGCCGCTGCTACCCGCTGAGCCTGCGACGCCGGACGAGCGCAAGTAGCCAGGCCATGCCTGCGCAGTTCAACGCATTCGACCGGCTCGCGATGGCGCGCGCTCTGGAGCTTGCCGAGCAGGGCCTCGCGAGCACGCATCCCAATCCGCGCGTCGGCTGCGTGATCGCACGTGACGAAAGGATCGTCGGTGAAGGCTGGCATGAGCGCGCGGGCGCGGCGCATGCGGAAGTGATGGCGTTGGCGGCAGCAGGCGCCGCCGCGGCGGGCGCGAGCGTATACGTCACGCTTGAGCCGTGCAGTTACTTTGGGCGCACGCCGCCCTGCGCCGACGCGCTCATTGAGGCGCGCGTCGCGCGAGTGGTGTTCGCGATCGAGGATCCGAACCCGCGCGTCGGCGGCGCGGGCGCGTTGCGACTTCGGCAAGCTGGAATTGCAGTGCAGTCCGGCTTGCTGACGCGCGAGGCGGAAGAGCTCAACGCCGGTTACCTGAGTCGCATGCGACGACGGCGTCCGTGGGTGCGTATCAAGCTCGCGATGAGTCTTGACGGGCGCACTGCACTGGCAAATGGGCGCAGTCGCTGGATTACGGGCGAGGCTGCGCGCATTGACGTGCAGCAGTGGCGCGCGCGCAGCTCCGCCGTGCTGACTGGCATCGGAACGATCCTCGCCGATGATCCGCGCCTCGATGTGCGCCTGGACGGCGCCCAACGTCAACCCCTGCGAGTAGCCCTCGACAGCCACCTGCGCACGCCGCCGGCAGCACGCATTCTCGCGCCACCCGGCGAGGCCTTGCTGTTCACCTCAATTGACGACGCTGCGCGCCGCAGCGTGCTCGAGCGACACGGCGCCAAGGTCGAGCGGCTTGCGGCACCGCGGCCGGAGCTGGGTGCAGTGCTCGCACGCCTCGCGGAACTTGAGATCAACGAAGTGCTGGTTGAGGCGGGGCCGACTCTGGCGGGCGCGTTTGTGCAAGCCGGGTACGCCGACGAGCTCCTGCTGTACGTCGCGCCCATGCTGCTTGGACCTCAAGCGCGGCCGCTGCTGCAGCTCGTTGAGCTCACCGAACTGGCTCAGGCCAGGCGATTCACGCTCAGCGACATGTGTACGATCGGCGCCGATGTGCGGCTGCGACTGCGGCCGGCGTGAGGGTAGGGCGTGTTTACCGGAATCGTTCAGGACGTCGGGCGGGTACAGCAGCGCGAAATGCGCGATGGCGACATGCGCCTCACGATCGCAGTCGATCGGCTGAATCTCGCCCGCACGGTGGTGGGCGATAGCATCTGCGTGCAGGGCGTGTGTCTGACGGTGACCGCACTGAGCGATCGCAGTTTCGCCGCGGATGTCTCCCGCGAGACGCTGGCGCTTACGACCCTGGGCGAGCTTGAGCATCTGGCGGCAGTGAATCTCGAGCCCGCACTGCGCGCGGGGGACGCGCTCGGCGGGCATCTGGTGTCCGGTCACATCGATGGGGTTGCCACGGTGATCGCCGCGACAATCGAGGCGCGCTCGTGCCGCCTCACCGTGCAGGCGCCGGCGGCGCTGGCACGCTACGTTGCACGCAAGGGCTCGGTGGCGCTTGACGGGGTGAGTTTGACCGTCAATGAAGTTGAAGCGCAGCGCTTTGGGGTCAATCTGATCCCGCATACGCTAGCGGTGACGACGCTCGGCCGGGTCACGAGCGGAGCGCGTCTGAACCTGGAGATTGATCTGGTGGCGCGATACGTAGAACGTCTTGCAGCCTTCGGCAATCTGGTGCAGTAGTCGAGCCAGATGCGGAGTAAAATTAGCTTAGAAACATGCGCTTCAACCGTGAACCCGACCTCTCGCAGGTCCCTCAGAATGGCATCCCGGTGATCGGGGGTGATCTTATAGAACTCGCCATTAAACACGCTTTCATGGTAGCTGCCATATCGCTCCAGAATCTCGGGGGGCACATGTTTGTCCATCTCTTGAGCAAGCCACGGCGGATAGTCTCCATCACAATAGCCGGGCACCCAGTCACTGTAGAACGGTGAGTCACCTGAGCGCTCCAGCGCATCTAGACCGCTGTCGTCGGAATCTTCGTCAGGATCGGGGTCGTAGAAGTCCTCGCCGAAAAGGTCGGCATGTGCTTCCGGGCCAATCCTGCGTCGAAATTCGCCCCACGTTTCAGATGTCTCAATGGCCCGACGCAGTCGATCAATCTCGAGGGCACGATCAGGGGATGTAAAGACAAGGGAATCCTGATCTGGGGATTCGCGAAAGACGAGATGCAACTCGCGCACAGCTTGTGTGCCCATAAATCAGCCTCCAGTTACGAACACTGGGAAGCTGACTCTGAAGGATGGCTGCCCGTTTAATTGCCGGACCGGCCACATCCCCTTGCGGGTACCACCTTGCCCGGGTAGGCAGGTTGGCGGGAGTCAGCTCCACTCTTGATGCGCGATCAGTATAGCGCTGCATTGAGCGCGTGCAACTGTGCGGGAGTCCGGCAGACTCTAATCGAGTGCTGCAGTGCGGGCATCAAGACACCGGTTGACTCCGAGTCGCAAAAGCGTACTTTCGACCGCCAAGAACGAACGGATTTGACGCGATAGCTGCCACATCGGCTATCGGCCAACGGTGAAACAGGGAACTTACCGCACGATTATGTCAATAAAATCTGGCAACACGGAATTGGGGTCTTACGTCATGAAAACTCTCTATCAGCCTTTGTTACTCGCGATTGGCGCGCTCGCGCTCGCAGGAACGGCTTACGGCCAAGTGCCGTCGACGAATGATACGAGCGACATAAACGCAAACACAGGAATGGGGATCAATGCGCTTGGCGGGCCGGCCGCCTCGAACGGCGGCTACTTCAACACCGCCTCCGGGGCAGATGCGCTCAGCTACAACACGACCGGCAGCAACAACACCGCCTCCGGGCAGGGCGCGATGGGTAACAACACGATCGGCAACGACAACACCGCCGCCGGATACGAAGCGCTCTATTTCAATACGAACGGCAGCAGGAACACGGCCGACGGGTATGGCGCGCTCTTTTCCAACATGAGCGGCAGCAACAACACCGCCTCCGGGTCCAATGCACTTTATTCCAACACGGGCAGTAACAACACTGCCACTGGATCCAATGCACTTAATCAGAACACAAGCGGCAGCAATAACACCGCTTCCGGATTCAATGCGCTTTATTACACGACGAGCGGCAACAGCAACACCGCCTTCGGAGAATACGCGCTCCGGACCAACACGACCGGCAGCGGCAACATTGCTGTGGGGTTTGAGGCGGGGTTGGAGCTGACTACCGGAAGTAACAACATCGACATCGGCAATGGTGGTGTTGCCGGGGAGAGCAACGTAATCCGCATTGGCACGAAAGGGATTCAAACGGAGGCTTTTGTTGCCGGCATCTACAACCACACACTTACTGGCAATGTCGTTGTGGTGACCGCCGCCGGTCGCCTGGGCGTGCAGGCGGTGTCCTCGGAGCGCTTCAAAACCGCCATTACGCCCATGGGTTCGAATAGCGAGAAGCTTGCGCAGTTGAAGCCCGTCACCTTTCACCTGAAGACGGACCCGAAAGGCGCTCTGCAGTACGGGCTCATCGCCGAGGAAGTGGCGAAGGTGTATCCAGAGCTGGTGATACGCGATGGAAACGGCAGAATCGACGGGGTGCGCTATGACGAACTTGCGCCGATGCTGTTGAACGAGGCGCAGAGGCAGCAGCGAATAAATGAAGCACAAGCTGCGGAAATGCGTGACCTTAAGCAACAGGTAGCAGAACTGAAAGCTCTCAATCAAGCGACGCAGGTCGCACCACGCAAGCTCCAAGCGAAAGATGAGTTTGTCGCGCAGCGCTGAAGGATCATACCCTTGCCACCGCGCCGCGCGCCGTAATCCTGCGGCGCGATGTGTCCATTGAGGTCTTCCTATGAAGCGAATAACAATAATGTGCGTGCTAGCGCTCGTCTCGACGGCCGCCAACGCTGAGTACACCATTAGGCAGTATCACGACATAAGAGCGGCCGGTGGCGACGCATGGAACAGATTAGCGTCGTATATCGTAGGTTTTGCCGCCGGCTTTAACTATGCAGATGCGATGCATGTCTCTCGACGTGCGCCGCCCCTAGATTGTCCACCTGACAAAATTGGCATACGGGACTTGTTCTATGTGGATATGCTGGACGAGATAATTCGACGAAAGAAACTACCAGATACCGTAGCCATTGAGACCGCTTTGGCACACGCGATCCCCGAAGCGTTTCCCTGTAACAAGTAGATTTGCCGTCTCGCTTGGGTTTGCGAGAGGAATCCGCCATGAACAAGAATTGGCAAAACAGGGTGTTGGTGCTGCACTGCCTGCAGCTGCTTGCGCTCATTTGAATTGGCTTCCAAATGAAGGAAAGCAACAGAAAATGGAAGAAATGCGCGCCGTCCTATTGAAGCTGCAGATCAAGGACGAACTCGTTGCGCAGCGCTGAGACGATTTATACAAAGGTAGTTTTACCTAAGGCCCGGAGTTGGCCTTTTATGGCGCCAGTGTCTAGGGCAATCGACGGCATTGTTTTGACATCACTTAAAGATCTGGAATGGTGCATACAACAGGTGTCCGTGAATACTCATCGACTCTGTCGCACAATGGCCCACGATCGCCGTGAGCGAATGGTGAGTTATGGGGCTTTTTGCGAAAATGTTTTAATAACTTGAACCGACACGGAAGCAGTCACATGAGCACAATCATTCCGACGGTCGTCACTACGGTCTTTCTAGGCAGCACTGCCTATCCCGAGCTCACCACTCACTGTTGCAAACAGTTGCTCGGCGAGCGAACAATAAGCTGCCTGCGGGGAAGGAGAGCGCTATGAAGACGAACAACTGCGGATTGTTCGCGGTGGGACTGCTGATGGTTGCGACCGTCGCAAAGGGGGTCAAGAGCCGTCATTGGGCCTGTACGAAATCCTTCCGGAAAGCGGTCCTCGTGCGCCGTGGACGCGCAGCTACTCCACGTGGCGCGGTTCAGTAAGGAGTACGAGGAGATTGTGAACGGCAGTACGCGCTTACTTTATGTCAAATCCTCAAGTGGGACGGCCGCCCGCCTCGCAGTGCAGCATGCGATAGAGGTGCAATTTCGCCGACACTGGAGCATTAATATGCGCTCATTGAGGGTCGGACTCCGAGGGAACTTCGTCAACCGCTACCGCGAATGAAGCGGTCGCAGATGATGCGGCGGGCTCTCATTGAAGAATGACAATTGCACCGACAGGCGAAGGAATGCCCGTGAAACACTCCTACAACGCTCGTCCAATCTTAATTACTGCGTTCGTTGCCATAACGAATAGAACGCAATCTTCTTACTCTGTTGCTGACCTGCGTTTTTGACAGGGAATAATTTTTTTCAAATGACACCGATGACGTGCTTGCTAACCATGGGTTAGGTAATTGATGTATTTATTGGTGCGGTAGGGATATCTAGTAATTCTAAAAGAGGGAATGTTTTATGAATTTCAAGAAATATGTGCGAACTATAGTAGTCGGATCAGCGCTTGCTGGGTTGGTTTCCCCGGCATTCGCAGCGTGGGTGGCGCAAACTGCGATGCCGACCCCCGTCAGAGACGCAGCCGCCGAACAGGTCGATGGACTCGTCTATGTTGCGGGTGGATTCGACACCAGCAATGAGTCATTCCTCCAGGTTTTTGACCCGACCAGCCAAACTTGGAGCACTGGCGCGTCAATGCCATCAGCGCGCTACCAGGCTGATGGTGCCGGTGTCATCAACAGCGTGCTCTATGTGGCGGGTGGTTGGAGCGGTTCTCTGCCCACCAGCTCACTATTTGCCTATAACCCAAAGACAAACTCTTGGGCGACATTGGCGAGCATGTCGCATCTGAGCAGTTGCGGGGCTACCGGCTCGATCGACGGCAAGCTGTATGTCACGACTCCGTGTAATGGCAATTCCGGCTACTTTACGTTGCTTGATATCTACGATCCAGTCGCAAATTCTTGGAGTAGCGGAGCTGATTCGAATCAAGCGCACTCCCAAGGAGCCGCTGGGGTAATTAACGGAAAGTTCTATGTAGCCAGCGGTGTCAATACGAGTGGCGTCGTCGGAGCATCTACAGAGGTCTACGACCCCACTGCAAACACCTGGACGACACTCAGAAAAATACCAACATCCGTCAACGCGCCGGCGAGTGCCGTGATAAGTGGGCGTCTCTACGTGATTGGTGGGGTTGCGGGCGGCTCCGATACCACCGTCGTTCAAATCTACGATCCAATCAAGAATACGTGGACAAGGCCGGCTGGTGACGACTTGCCTACGGCCACGGAGGGCCTCGCCGGAGTCGTCGATTACGGAGTGCTGTTCGTCACCGGCGGCACAGCGGACGGATCATTGTCGGGCGCGACCGAGTCTTTGGCAGTGCTGCCACGTGTTCCCTAGCGACGCGACGTAGGGCCTGATGATGAATCTGCGCCGATACAGGTTGCAGCGTGGCTGCTGGTCCAACCGCTGCCGCGCCCCTCTGCCCACTCAACTACAAAGGCACTGGCACCTAATAGAAAATTGCGAAGTGAGAGTTTGTTGTGCGTACAGACCATGGTAGTGCGTGGTTCAAAATGATGTGAACAATCAATCTATACTTTTGGGGAATACCATGAACACTCTTTGGCGCAATTTCATAGGTTTAACCGGTGCGCTCGCCGTTGCAGGGGCAGCTTACGCTCAAGTGCCGTCCACGAACGACACGAGTACGACCGACGGCAACAACAACACGGGAATGGGAACCGGCGCGCTTGGAGGACCGAGCCCCGCGAATCTCACCGGCAGCGACAACACCGCCTCCGGGGCGTTTGCGCTGTCTTCCAACACCACAGGCAGTTTCAATACGGCTGTGGGGTTTAAGGCGCTCGTCGTTAACACGAGCGGTTCCAACAATAGCGCCACTGGGTTACATGCTCTCTGGAGCAATACAACCGGCAGCGAGAACACCGCCAATGGGGTGAACACCCTTCTTTACAACACGACGGGCAGCGACAACACCGCCTTGGGCGTAAACGCGCTCTTTGAAAACACGAGTGGGCACGAAAATACCGCCTCCGGGTACCAGGCGCTCTATAAGAACAAGACTGGTGCCGATAACACCGCTGCGGGGATGGACGCGCTGTATGCCAACACGTCGGGCCACTACAACACCGCCTCCGGATACGACGCGCTCCGTTTCAACACGACGGGCGAGTACAACACTGCCTTGGGGTGGGAAGCGGGTTACAACCTAACGACGGGCAGTAACAACATCGACATCGGCAATCCGGGTGATTCAACCGACGGTGTGGCGGCAGACAGCGGGATCATACGTATCGGCACCTCGTTACCGTCACCGCTTCAAACAGCCACTTACATTGCTGGCATCTATGGGGCTTCCGTAAGCGGCAGCCCGGTTTACGTCGCATCCAACGGTCAGCTAGGCACGGTAGTGTCTTCCGAGCGCTTCAAGACAGCGATCATGCCGATGGGCTCTGAAACGGCGAAGCTGTTACAGCTACGACCGGTGACCTTCAAGCTCAAAAGCGATGCGAAGGGTGCGCGGCAGTACGGGCTTATAGCTGAGGAAGTCGCCAAGGTGTATCCGGAGCTGGTGATTCGAGATCAGAGCGGTCGCATCGATGGCGTTCGTTATGACGAACTTGCGCCAATGCTGCTGAACGAAGTGCAGCAGCAGGCTGCGGAGATTCGTGACCTAAAGGAGCTAGTTGTTGAGATGCACGCGGGGCTACTGAAGTTGCAGGCAAAGGATTCACTGGTCGCCCAACGTTGAGAAAAATCGCAGGCGACTCCGAGATCACCTTCGAAAGGCCTCCATGAGAGGCAATGCGCTAGGCAAACCCGGTTGGCGGTATCTGTGACGGCATTACGTCGTGACGCGTGACACGTAAACTAATAAAAACAATAGGTTATCTCGCAAATACACCTAATGGCGCGCTATGTGGAGCGGCTGTTGCCCGGTTGTGCCGACCGCAGCTAGGGAGGCGGCTTGCGCGCGTTCGGCCGTGCGCGGCGGCGCGGCCGTCAGCCGCGCAGCCGCGCCGGGGGCGATGCTAGTGGATGGAGGAGGGGCGAGAGGTGTTGAGCGGATTATTGCCGCCGATGAAGGCGAGGATGTCGCCGAGGCTGACGCTGGTATCCTCGAACACCTGATCGATGAGGAAGTAGTTGGGCCCGATCGAGCCGCCCGACTCGATGGAGCCGGAGACCGCTTCGTTGTAGAGCTGGTTCAGGAATGAGGGGCCCTGGCCATTGATATCCGGCCACTGCACTTCGGATACCCAGGGCAGGGTGCCGCGCCAATCGCGGCCACCGGTGTAACCGTTGAAGACAAGGTTCGAGGTGCCGAGGAAGGGCGGATTGCCGCCGCCGGCGTTGAGCGACACATCCGGTCCGCCCATGCCGATGCCGGATTGCTGAGCGCCCGTGAAGAGGGTGGTGAATTCCCCCGCGTCGTTCACGAAGTTCGAGCTGATCGACACCTGGGTATGAGGTCCGGCGGCGCGCATGGCGGGCATCCACAGCAGATACTGCGCCATGTACTGATCGTAAGAGGCGGTGGAGGTCCATTCCGAGTTGGCCGTCTCCGGCGTGCGCCACATTTCAAAGTTCGGATTGGAGTCATAGCGCGAGAGGTACGCAGCCCCGAGCGCGATCTCGCGTGCCCACACCGCGGGATTGAGCACGTCCGCGATCATTTGCAGCCCTTCGCCGTTGAAGGTGGTGCCCAAGGGCGCTGCGTTGTAGCCCGGATTGCCGTTCTCCAAAGTGTCGAAGTACGGCGGCAGTTGACCTTCGGAGCCCATGCTCTGAGTGGGTCCGCCGAAGGAGCGGTCCTCGTAGCCGAGGATGAGATGCAATCCGCCGCCGGCGCAGGCGGCGAGCAGCTGATCCACCATGGCGAAGCCCTGGGCATTGGTGCCGGAGCCGGAAGTGTAGACGCCTTCGGCAAACTCCAGGGCCGACCAGGGCTGAATGAGCGCGACGCCGACGACGTTGTGCGAACCCTTGATGGAGGCGATGGTCGAGAGCCACTGCGCAAGGCTGCCGTTCTGATCTAACTCCACGTAGTAGCCGGGATGGAACTTGATGGTCTTGCCGCCACCACCACCGCCGCCGCCGGAGGCCTGTACGGTGATCGAGAACGCGGGGAGCGAGGCGGAGAGGGTGCCGTCGCTCACGCTGATGACGATGTTGGAGAAGAGGCTTGCGGTGACGCTCGTGGGAGCGGTACCCGAGAGCTCGCCCGTTTTCGTGTTGAAGCTCATCCACGAGGGGGCGTTCAGAACGCTGAAGGTGAGTGCATTGCCGTCCGGATCGCCCGCGACGGGCGTAAAGCTGTAGTCGCCGCCGGCGGCGACGGTGCCGGCGGGCGACCCTGAGATCGTCGGCGCGCTGTCCGCGGCCGCAACCACCTGAATGGCAAACGGCGGCAGCGACACGGGTGCGCCGGTGGTGCTGACGCTGATCACGATGTTGGCGGAGCTTCCCACGTTCGCGTTCGTGGGATTTCCCGAAAGCGCTCCGCTTGCGGAATTGAATGTCGCCCAGGTGGGTCGATTGACTATCGAATAGCTCAGGCTGGCGCCACTGGGATCGGTCACAGTGGGTGTAAAGCTGTAGGGCTGGCCTGCAACCACGCTCGTGGCCGGTGTGCCGGCAATTGTTGGCGTACTTGGTGCGGCACTGCTTTGCAGCGCGGTCACGTTGATGCGAAAGGGGCCGACCGAGGCTCGGTTCGTGCCATCAGACGCGTTAATCTGGATCTCGCCCGACGCCCCGACGTCGCCGGCATCCGGAGTTCCGGAGAGCTCGCCGCTTGTGTCCACAAACACTGCCCATTCGGGCTTATTGACGATGGTGTAGGAGACGACACGCGCGTCGGGACTCGATGCCACGGGGGTGTATCGATACATGGAGCCGGCCTGAATTGAGGTTCGCGGCACGCCGATGACGATGAAAGGTTGAGTGGCTGCGCTCGTGCTCGGCTGGCCAATCGTACTGTTGGTGGCGTCAGAACTGCAACCAGCGAGCGTTAGGGACAACAATGCGCAAGCGGCAAAATGTTGGAACTTAGAAGCCGAAACCGAGAATTTGTAGTACATCCGTGACCCACCCTGAAAACAGCCTTAAAAAAGGGCTGCAGAGCGCGATCATTTGAGAGTGCACGGATAACACCGGAAGAACTGACGACACACGCTACGAAAACCGTAGCGCCCTGCCGGCAACCCCGCTGTCTTCACAAGCCATTTAGGCTCTCAAGACCGGAAGCTTTGCGTCCCCGCCTCACGACGGGTTTGCCCTTAACTTGCAACGAGTAAAGCGCGACGACATTTCAATTGCAAATGTCGTTGCCTACCGACAGCGTTTTTACCTAATACGATCCTCTGGATTTAGTTGACAGCAGACAATTTGAAGTCGTCATGTTTGACAAAAAGCACAGACTGAGAGCTCGCACCAATCAACTGCTGATATACGCGATCTTCATTTGATCCTGCTGTGCTCTGCGTCTCGGTACAAACGTTCGCGTGATGGTAGCGCCGGGAATGCGCGCGACCGCAAATGTCAAATCGCGGCCACCACGAGCGCGCGCGCACCGACCGCAAACTTGGAGAATCGTGACTGGGGCTGCGGCCAATGCGCGCCGCGAGCGCACGGCAGCTGGCAAGAAAAGCCAACGTACCGCCGGCGCAAGCTAAGCAGTCGATCAGCGGCGAAAGCAGGTTTTCCGCTTAGGGGTGCAGATCCCTTTCGCGGCCGCCCAACGCGGCGGCGGCGCAGGCGATGAACGCGCCGATGAGCATGGACAGTGCCGCCAGGATCGAAGCTGTCGCCGCGGCCTTGCGTGCGGCCTCGGCGGCTTGTCGGGCTTTTGCTACGACATCGTCGACGCGTTTCTGGGCGTCGGCCTGAGAAATGCCGGTGCGTGCCGCGATCAGCTGCGCGACGTAGGCCCGATCGGCAGCGGATACGTCGCCCATCGTCAGGTCTTTGGCGAGAATGCGTGTCGTTTCCGCGCGCACATCGGCTGCGGGGGCATTCGCGCCAGGCTGCGTCGAGCGAAACAATACATCGACGTCATATCCTCTTTCCATGCTGGTAGCGCCCTGGGTAGCACTGGTACCGAGCGTTGCGCCTGCACGCACGCCGGTACCAATCATTGCCGAGGCGGTGGAGGCAATCACGATGGCCATGAGAACCGTTGCGAGTGCCCAAGTGACGAAACCATGCGCGGTGTCACGGAAGAAAACTTCGTGATCATGCGTGCCGACCCATTTGGTGCGCATCCGACCGGTCAGATAGCCGCCGAGGCCCGACGCAATCCACTGCACCGCAATTAACCAGATGGCGGCAAGCGCCGTGACAGCGCCCGCGGAGGCAGCGGTTGCAGCCGAGGGCGAGGTTGAAATGAGCCCCAATCCCGATCCCAGCGCCAGCAACAACACCGATGCAGCGGTTGCGACGACTGCGCCGGCGATGATCGCGGGCCACGAGACCGCAGACCTCGAGGACTCATTGGCAGCGCCGGCCACAGGCCGGTCCGCATTCACTAAGCTTTCCATGTCAGCTCCTTGATGTGGCTAGTGCTGGCACATGGCAAGAAGCAGGATGATGGGGATCGGCACGCCCAGCATCCACAGTAAAATTCCTCGACCCATGATTTTCTCCCTGCGGCGGCACTGCCGGCGCTAATGTCATGAACAATGCGCGTCGTGGGGAAAAGATCCGCGGGCTTGCACCGTGCAACCAGGCTCGTCAACGGCGAACGCCTGCGCCGCACATCGAGCAGCAATGCACACGGCGCAACAAGATCGCGCCGCCGCGACGCCGCGTGGACGTATCGCCAACGGCTCTGCGCTGCATGGGATCGCTCGATTTGCCACTGCAATTGTGGACAGGGCCTGCGCCACGCTTGCATGTAGCGTGGCTGTTGCGACAGTTATACTCACTCTCGGGTGCGCGCCGAGCCGGATAATCAGGCCGTGCACGCTCATATAATGCCATATTTATCATGGCGTTACGTTGTTAAATTCGGGTGATGCTTTATGTCAAAAATTTCATCGCTGCCCACCCGGTCTGCGGACGGCAGCGCTGCCGCACCCGGTATCGCGGGCGTCGATGAAATTCTCGCGGAGCTGCGCGCGGGACGCATGGTGCTCATGCTCGACGACGAGGACCGCGAGAATGAGGGCGATCTCATTATGGCGGCGCAGTGTGCGACGGCGGAGGCGGTCGCCTTCATGATCCGCCACACGAGCGGGATCATCTGCGTGTCGATGGACCCCGAGCAGCTTGCGCGCCTGGAGCTGCCGCAGATGGTTCCCAACAATGACGAGGCCTATCGCACGGCCTTCACGGTCTCGGTCGATTACCGTTTCGGTACCACGACGGGAGTGTCCTCAAGCGACCGCGCCGCCACCATCCGCGCGCTTGTCGATCCAGCCTCATCCGCCCAGGACTTTGCGCGCCCCGGGCATATCTTTCCGCTGCGGCCGCGGCGCGGCGGGGTGCTGATCAGGGCCGGCCATACGGAGGCTGCCATGGATCTGTGCATGCTGGCGGGCCTGCAGCCCGCGGGCGTGCTCTGCGAACTCATGAATGACGACGGCAGCATGGCGCGCCGCGCGCAGATCGAGATTTTTGCCCGCGAGCATGCGCTGAAGATAGGCACGATTGCTGACCTCATCCGCTACAGGCTGCGCAACGAGCGCTCGGTCGAACGCGTATCAGAGCAAATGGTGCAGACTGAATTCGGCGAATTTCGGCTCTTCACCTACGAGGATCGCGTGCAGCGCGGGGTCCATTTGGCGCTCGTGCGCGGCCGGCTAGATCAAAAGGTCGCGCCGCTCGTGCGTGTGCATGTCGCCGATACGCTGCGTGATCTGCTGGGCATTCGCGGCGATGCGCGGGCCTGGACGCTGCGCGCCGCGCTCGAGCGCGTAGCGCAGTGCGGCAACGGCGTGGTCGTCATCCTGCGCGAGCCCGAAGGTCCACAGGAGCTGAATGAAGCGCTGCGTTCGCTGGCGCCATCGCCGGGTGGCGCGCAGCACAACGCCTCAGGCGGCGATAAGCCGCCGCCAAGCTCGCGCGCAGTGTTGCGCACCTATGGGATCGGTGCGCAGATCCTCAAGGACCTCGGCGTACGCCGCATGCGCGTGCTGTCGGCACCGAAGCAGATGCACGGCATCTCGGCGTTCGATCTCGAAGTGGAGGGCTATCTCGGTGAAGAGTCGTGAGTGGAGCGCCGCCCAGCGACGCTGACTTTCCGGCCGCCGGCCGGCGTGTCGCGATCGTCGCGGCCCGATTCAATGAGGTCGTCGTCTCCGCTCTGCTGCAGGGCGCCGTGAGCGCCTGGTGCCGGCGCGGTGGCGAGGAGCGCGACCTCTTTATCGCGCGCGTACCGGGAGCCTTCGAGCTGCCGGTGGTCGCGCGCCGGCTCGCCGCAAGCGGTCGCTACGAGGCGATCGTCGCGCTGGGCTGCGTGATTCGCGGCGACACGCCGCATTTTGAGTACGTGGCGGGCGAGTGCGCCCGCGGGCTGCAGCAGGCAAGCTGCGACACCGGCGTGCCGATCGCCTTCGGCGTTCTCACACTGGAGAACATCGAGCAGGCGCGCGCGCGCGCGGGTGCGGACTGCGGCAACAAAGGGGCCGAAGCCATGGCCAGTGCGCTTGAGATGGCTCACCTCATGGCGCGGTTGCCCCGCTAGGACGGCCGTGCCGAGCGCCTCATCACCCCGTGCGGCCGCGAGCGCCCGCTCGGTCGCACGCAAGCTTGCCATGCAGGCGCTGTATCAGTGGCAGCTGAATGACTGCCCCTGGCAGGAACTCGTGCAGGAATATTCGGCCGCGCACGATATGGAACGCGCCGACCGCGAGTACTTCCGCGCCATCCTCGGCGCCGTTTGCGCCGCGCGCGAGGCTCTCGATGCCGAGCTTGCCGCATGGATGGATCGCGAGCCGCTGCGCCTTGATCCGCTCGAGCATGCGGTGCTTCTGATCGGCACCTACGAGCTCAAAGAGCGACCCGAAGTGCCGTTTCGCGTGGTCATCAATGAAGGCGTCAGCCTGACGAAGCGTTTCGGCGCAACCGACGGCCACAAGTTCGTCAATGCAGTGCTGGATCGCGCTGCGCGCTCCCTGCGGCCAAACGAGCATTAGAGGGTGCCATGGCGCTGACGGAGTTCGCGCTGATTGAGCGCTATTTCAGCCACTGCGGCGCCGAGCGCCGTGACGTGGAGCTCGGCGTCGGCGACGACGCCGCGCTGCTGCGCTCGGCGGCTGGCGAGGATCTGGTCGCGGCGATCGATACTTTGGTCGCGGGCGCGCATTTCCTGCCGGACGCTGCGCCGGGGTCGATCGGGCACCGCGCACTCGCGGTCAACTTGAGCGACTTGGCGGCGATGGGCGCGCGGCCCGCCTGGGCGCTCTTGGCGCTGACGCTGCCGCAGCCCGACGAGCACTGGCTTGCGGGTTTCGCGCGTGGCTTTGACGCGCTGGCGCGAGCGCATGACGTTGCGCTGGTGGGCGGCGATACCACCCGCGGTCCACTGTGCATCACCGTGCAGGTGTTGGGATGGGTGCCGGGCTCAAGCGCCCTGCGCCGCTCCGGCGCCCGTCCCGGAGATGCGCTCTTTATCTCCGGCACCGCCGGAGATGCGGCGGCCGGACTTCTCCTTGAACAGGGCCGGCTTGCCTGTGGGGATTTGGCTGCCGCGCAAGAGCTGCGCCAGCGCTTCTTGTTTCCGACGCCGCGCGTGGCACTCGGTGAGCGGCTGCGCACGCACGCCAGTGCCTGCATCGATGTTTCGGACGGCCTGTTGGGCGATGCTGCAAAGCTTGCCGCAGCGAGCGGCTGCGGGGTTGAGGTCGAATATGAGCAGCTGCCGGTGTCGCCGGCGCTCGTGCACGCCGTCGGGGCGGAACGGGCGCGGCAGCTGGCGCTGAGCGGTGGTGATGACTATGAGCTGTGCTTTGCGGTGCCGCCGGCACGCATCGCGGCGCTGCAGAGCGCCCTGCCACCCGAGCGCTGGGACTATCGGCGCATCGGCACACTTTGCGAGAGCGCGGCCGCGGTGGTCAGGCGCGACGGGATTGTGATGCAGTTCTCGCATTCAGGCTTCGATCACTTCGCAGCGTAGGAGCTGCAGGAAGCGCGCGCCGTTGCGCGCAACGGCGCGCGAATGGCGCGGCCGGTGGGGTGAGGGGCGCATCACAGTCGCTCGGCAGAAGCAAAAGTATGCTTCCCGCCGGTTCCGGCACTTCAGCGCCTCATGTCATCCGCCTTATCGAAAACCTCCGCGTCACGCAAGAGTCTGGAGAAGATCGGCAAGTACGTGGTCGTCAACGAGGTCGGCCGCGGCAGCACCGGCATCGTTTACCTGTCGCATGATGCGTACTACGGGCGCGATGTTGCCATCAAGGTCTATAACATGGATGCGGGCATCGACGAAGAGCGCGCTCGCATCGCCCGCAAGATGTTTCTCTCCGAAGCGCATCTGGTGGGCATGCTGCAGCACCCGCATATTCTGCCGATCTACGATGCCGGCGAGGAGAACGGCAACTGCTACATCGTGACGGAACACGTGCACGGCGCGCGCACGCTCGCCGCCTACTGCCGGCCGGACAATCTGTTACGCATCGACGACGTCGTCGAGATTATCTTTAAATGCGCCAAGGCGCTGCACTATGCCCACTCGCGTGGCGTCATCCATCGTGACATCAAGCCGTCGAACATCATGCTGACTCAGGACAGCGACGTACGCATCATCGACTTTGGCATCGCCCTGGTGGCCGATTCGGATATTTCCAGCATCGACGGCATCGCCGGCAGTCCCTCGTACATGTCACCCGAGCAGGTGCAGAGTCTTGAACTCACGAATCGGTCGGATCTGTACTCCCTTGGGGCTGTGATGTACGAACTGTTGAGCGGCTCCCGGCCGTTTCGCGCCGGCAATCTGCAGAAGCTATTGCATCAGATCGTCTATGCCACTCCGCCGCCGCTGCATACGTTGCGCAAGGACATTCCCGAGGAACTCGAGAGTATCGTCGCGCTCGCCCTGCACAAGGATCCCGCCAAACGCTGCAAAAGCGGTCTGGATTTTGCCGCCGAGCTTACGCGCGTGCATCAGACGCTGCGCGAGCACAATTCGCGCATCGATCGTCAGGAGCAATTCGGTGTCCTGCGGCGCTTGAAGTTCTTTCACGATTTCTCGCACGCGGAGATCTGGGAAGTGCTGCGGGCGAGCGGCTGGCAGGACTACGCGGCCGCCGAAGAGATCGTCAAGGAAGGCGAGATGGACGACCGCTTCTACATCATCGTGTCCGGTCACTGCGGTGTCGAGCGCCATGGCAGCCGGCTGGGCATCCTCGACACCGGCGACTGTTTCGGGGAGGCGAGCTACGTTGCAGGCGCCAAGCGCACTGCGACCATCCGCGCAGTCGGCGCCGTCACGGTGCTCAAGGTGAGCTCGACGCTGCTCGAGCAGGTCTCGGCTTCCTGCCAGCTGCGTTTCAACCGGGTATTCCTGCGCACGCTCATCGGGCGCCTGCAGAGCGGGGATTCTGCGCCGACCTGATCGGCAGGATTCTGCGGCCGTCAGCCGGGAGGCTCGCCCCTCTCGATGCGGGCATAGGCCGAGTGGTTGTGAATCGACTCGAAATTCTCAGCTTCGACAATGTAGGCTGCGATGCGTGCATCGGCAGAGAGCCGCCCGGCCACGTCACGCACCATGTCCTCGACGAACTTCGGGTGATCGTAGGCGTGCTCGGTCACGTATTTTTCGTCGGGCCGTTTCAAGATTCCGTAGAGCTGTGAGGAGGCTTCGCTCTCGGCGATCTCGATCAGTTCCTCGATCCAGATATGGCTCTTCAGCTTCGCCGTCACGGTGACATGCGATCGCTGGTTGTGCGCGCCGTACGCTGCGATTCTCTTCGAACACGGACATAGGCTCGTGACCGGCACGACAACGCGGATCCACATGTCGGTGCGCAGTCCGCGCCGCTCGCCGATCAGGCTCGCTCGGTAGTCCATCAGGCTCTCGACTCCGGACACCGGGGCCTTCTTCATGACAAAGAATGGAAAGCTCATTTCAATGTGTCCGTCGTCGGCTTCGAGCCGCACGGTCATCTTCTCAAGCATCGCGCGGAAGGATTCGACGGAAATCTCCCGCTCGGTGTGCAGGATCTCAATGAAGCGCGACATGTGTGTGCCCTTGAAGTTGTGCGGCAGGTTCACATACATGTTGAAGTTCGCGATCGTATGCTGCTCGCCGGTGGTGCGATCCTTCACGCGCACGGGGTGATTGATGTCTTTGATGCCGACGCGATTGATCGGTAGCCGGCGCGTGTCCGCCCGACCCTGGACGTCTTCGACATCGCTTGGCGAGTGCTTGGTTTTGGTGATCACGTCATTCACGACAGTGCCGCGCCTGCCGAGCGCAGCGCCTGGGGGGTTTGCAGCGCCCACCAGTGCTCGATCGCGCCCGCGATACTTGCCGCATCAAGGCCCGCCGCCTGCAGACACTCCTCGCGCGAGCCGTGCTCGATGAAACGGTCGGGAATTCCCAGGTGCAGCAGCGCCACCGCCAGCCCGTGCGCTGCCAGGAGCGCGCCGATGGCGGAGCCCGCGCCGCCGGCCGTGGCATTTTCCTCGAGCGTCACGATCGCGCGATGGCGCCGCGCAAGCGTCAACACCAGGTCCTCATCGAGCGGCTTGACGAAGCGCATGTTGACGAGAGTCGCGTCGAGCCGCTCCGCGACTGCTTGCGCGGCTTCGACCAGCGCGCCGAACGCCAACAGTGCAAGCCCCGAACGTCCCTCGCGCCTCACCTGCGCGCGCCCGACGGCAAGCGCACTCATCTCGGCCGCGACCGCGCTGCCGGGCCCGCTGCCGCGCGGATAGCGCACCGCGGTGGGAGCGGACAGCGTGCTCGCCGTGTAGAGCATTTGGCGGCACTCGTTCTCGTCCGCCGGTGCCATGATGACGAGATTCGGCACGCAGCGCAGATAGCTCAGATCGTAGCTGCCCTGGTGGGTCGCGCCGTCCGCACCGACGAGCCCCGCGCGATCGATCGCCAACACCACGGGAAGATTTTGCAGCGCAATGTCGTGGATGAGCTGATCATAGGCGCGCTGCAGAAATGTCGAATAGATGGCGACCACCGGCTTCAATCCCTCGGCCGCCAGGCCAGCGGCGAAGGTGAGTGCGTGTTGCTCGGCGATCGCCACGTCGAAGTAGCGCTCGGCAAAGCGTTTGGAGAATTCGACGAGCCCTGAGCCTTCGCGCATCGCCGCGGTGATGGCGATGATTTTAGGATCGCGCTCGGCCATATCGCACAGCCACTCGCCAAAGATCTGCGAGTAGGTGGGAGCGGCGCTCGCTTCGTTAAAGAGCGTGCCGCTCGCCGCATCGAACGCGCCCGGTCCATGCCAATTGCGCGGGTCGGTTTCGGCCGGAGCATAGCCCTTGCCCTTGTGCGTGACGACGTGCAGAAACTGCGGGCCCTTCAACTCCTTGATATTGCGCAGCGTGCGCACCAGCGCGCGCACGTCGTGACCGTCCATCGGACCGATATAGTTGAAGCCCAGCTCTTCAAACATCGTTCCCTGGAGCACCATGCCCTTCATATGCTCCTCGGAGCGCCGCGCAAGTTCCAAGGCCGTCGGCAGCTGCCGCAAAACCTTCTTGCCGCCCTCGCGCAAATGCGCGTAGACCCGTCCGGAGAGCGCGCGGGCGAAGTAATTGGAGAGGGCGCCGACATTTTCCGAGATCGACACGTCGTTGTCATTCAGTACGACGAGAAGGTCGGTCGGCAAAGTGCCGGCGTGATTCAGAGCCTCGAAGGCCATTCCGGCCGTCAGCGCACCATCGCCGATCACTGCCACCACGCGGCGCTGCTCGCCTGATTGCGCGGCGGCAACCGCCATCCCGAGCGCTGCTCCGATCGAGGTGCTCGAATGGCCCACTCCGAAGGTGTCGTACTCGCTCTCGCCGCGCGACGGGAACGGGGCAAGTCCGCCGTGCTGCTTGATGGTATGCAGCCGCGCGCGCCGTCCGGTCAGTACCTTGTGCGGATACGCCTGGTGACCCACATCCCAGACGATGCGGTCGTGGGGGGTGTCAAAAACATAATGCAGGGCGACGGTGAGCTCCACGGTGCCAAGTCCCGCTGCAAAATGATCGCCCCGAGTGCTGACGCTGCGAATGAGAAATTGCCGCAGCTCTTCGGATACCTGCACGAGCTGAGTCGCATCGAGCTTGCGCAGATCCGCTGGGCTGTCAATGCTGTCGAGCAGCGCTGAGGCGACATTGTGAGCGGGCATAGGCTAGTTTAGAGACTTTCCTTCACATGGCGCGACTTACGACATAGCGCGCCAGATCCGTCAGCGCCTCGGCCCGTGCACCCAGGCAGGCGAGCCTTGCGATCGCGAGGTCGCGCAGCTGACAAGCGCGATCGCGCGCGCCGTCGAGACCCGCGGTGCTCGGGTACGTCGGCTTGCGGCGCGCTGCATCTGCGCCAGTACGCTTTCCCAGAAGTCGTGCGTCACCGGCGACGTCGAGGATGTCATCCTGAATCTGAAACGCGAGTCCGATGTCGGCGCCGAATTGCTCGAGCGCGGCAAATTCCTCGCCCGCGATTACACCGGCCGCTGCCGCGCCGAGCAGCACGCTGCCCTGAATGAGAGCGCCGGTCTTCCTGGCATGCATGTTTTCGAGCGCTTCAATGTCGAGGATCTGGCCGACGGAGACCAGGTCGATCGCCTGCCCGCCCGCCATGCCGCTGGTGCCGGCGGCCCGCGCCAGAATGCGGATCATCGTGACGCGCGCGGCGTGTGCCGCGCCCGGATGCACGTCGGTTGCGAGCACCGAAAATGCCAGCGCCTGCAGGGCGTCGCCCACGAGAATGGCCGTGGCCTCATCGAATGCCCGGTGGCAGGTGGGCCGGCCGCGGCGCAGATCATCGTCGTCCATCGCCGGCAGGTCATCGTGCACGAGGCTGTAGACATGGATGAGCTCAACCGCGGCGGCCGGCGCATCCAGCTGCTCGAGGGGCGCGCCGAGGGATTCTCCGGTGACATAGACCAGCAGCGGGCGCAGCCGCTTGCCGCCACCCAACGCGCTGTAGCGCATCGCTGCGCGCAGCCGCGCCGTTCCCGGATCGGGCAGCGCGAGACAGTCGTCCAGGACCTGTTCGATTCGCGCCCGATAGGCCGCCATGCGAGCCTCGAACCGCGTCATTCTGCGGCGGGCTCGCTCAGTTCATCTTCGGGAACGCTGAAGGGCGCAATCTCGTTCTGTCCGCTGCTCGTCAAGAGGATCTCGACCTTTTGCTGGGCAGCTTTCAAAGCCGCTTGACAGTGGCGCGTGAGCTCGATGCCGCGTTCGAAGGTCTTTAACGCTTCATCAAGCGGCAGATCGCCGCGTTCGAGACGGCCGACGAGGGTTTCGAGCTCCGCCAGAGCCTTCTCAAAGTCGGCGGGCTTGCTCTTCGCGGTCAACCGATTTCTCCTGCTTACGGGTCAAGAGAATGAGTGAGCGGGGGCGCCGGGGTCAACGTGGTTGACGTCTCGGACATCCCGGCTTAGAGTCGGCTCCTGATATTAGACTAGGTCTAAGTTAAGGAGAAAGTCGTGAATCTGAAGGGCAGCAAGACCGAAAAGCATCTGAAGGACGCGTTCGCGGGAGAATCGCAGGCGAATCGGCGTTATCTCTACTTCGCGGCCAAGGCCGACGTCGAAGGCTACAACGACGTTTCTGCGGTCTTTCGCTCCACCGCCGAGGGTGAGACCGGCCACGCTCACGGCCACCTCGAATATCTTGAGGCAGTCGGCGATCCTGCGACCGGCTTGCCGATCGGCGAGACGAAGTTGAACCTGCGGGCGGCGATTGCCGGTGAGACGCACGAATACACGGATATGTATCCCGGCATGGCCCGCGCGGCACGCGACGAGGGGTTCACCGAGATCGCCGATTGGTTCGAGACGCTCGCCAAGGCGGAGCGCTCGCATGCCAACCGCTTCCAGAAGGCTTTGGATTCCATCTAAGGCGCGTCAAGAGTTGTTTGATCCCCCGGCTGCGGCCGTTGCGGCCGGGGCCGCGAACGATCAAGCTTGCGCATGAGTCCACCGACGGAAGGCCGGCGCGAAGGCAGTCTCGAAGCGCCGACGCGCCATCCGCTCGACTGGCGTAGCCCTTCTTTTTATGATGCCGCGGCCCTCACGGCCGAACTGACCCGCGTCTTTGATATCTGCCACGGCTGCCGGCGCTGTTTTAGTCTCTGCAACGCCTTTCCGACGCTATTTGATGCGATCGACGCTGCGCCAAGCGGCGAGCTCGACACCGTCGACCGCAAGGTCTACTGGCAGATCGTCGACCACTGTTACCTGTGTGACATGTGCTTCATGACGAAGTGTCCGTACGTCCCGCCGCATCCGTGGAACGTCGATTTCCCGCATCTCATGCTGCGCGCCAAAGCGGCGCGCGTGCGTGAAGAGGGTTTGTCGCTGCGCGATCGCGTGCTCGCCGCGACCGATCGCGTCGGCATGCTTGCCGGGATCCCGGTGGTTGCGGAAGCGGTGAACGCCGTCAATCGCACACGCGGCGGACGCGTGTTGCTCGAGAAGATTGCCGGCGTGCATCGCGACGCTCCGGTGCCCGTCTATCACTCGCGCAGCGCGCGCCGCGTGCTGGCATCGCAGGGCTATGCTGTTCCCGGCGCCGCGCCGGCAAACGTGCAGGCGACGCCGGAAACGCGCGGCCAGGTTGCCCTCTTCGCTACCTGCTACGGCAATCGCAACGAGCCCGATCTCGACCGCGATCTGGTCGCGGTGTTCGAACACAACGGCATTCCGGTACGCCTTGTGCCGACCGAGCGCTGCTGCGGCATGCCCTCGCTCGAGCTCGGCAATCTCGAAGAAGTCGCGCGCCTGAAGGAGAAGAATATCCCGCAGTTGCAGGCGGCAATTGATGCCGGCTATGACATCGTGGCGCCGATTCCTTCGTGCGTGCTCATGTTCAAGCAGGAGCTGCCGCTGCTCTTTCCGGACGATGCCGCCGTGCAGGCGGTGCGCGCGCGTGTTTTCGATCCCTTTGAGTACCTCATGCTGCGTCATCGCGCAGGTCTGCTGCGCACGGACTTCAAATGCACGCTCGGCAAGGTGAGCTATCACGTGCCGTGTCACCTGCGCGTGCAGAACATCGGGCTTAAGACTCGCGATATTTTAAGTCTCATCCCCGGCACGACCCTCGAGGTCATTGAACGTTGTTCCGGCCACAATGGCACTTACGCGGTCAAGAAAGAGTTTCGCGCGGCCTCAGTGAAGATCGGCCGGCCGGTGATGCAAAACGTTGCGCAGGCGCAGGCTGACTACTACGCCAGCGACTGCCCGATGGCGGGCCACCAGATTGAGAGTGAGCTTCCCACGCCGCGCCCCCCGACGCATCCGCTCGCCCTGCTACGCAAGGCGTACGGGCTGAAATGAGAAAGTTAACGCCCGACGACCTCATGTCACTCGAGCGCTACGCGCGCGAGCGCAATGCTTTTCGCGCGCGCGTCATGCAGCACAAGTCAATCCGGCAGCTCGCGGTCGGCCCACATGTGCGCTGGTGCTTCGAGGATCGGCTCACCATCCAGTATCAGCTGCAGGAGATGTTGCGCACCGAACGCATCTTCGAATCCGAAGGCATCGCTGCGGAGCTTGAGACCTACAATCCCCTGATCCCGGACGGCGGCAACTGGAAAGTGACGCTGCTCATCGAATTCCCGGATCCCGAGGAGCGGCGCGTGCAGCTCGCGCGCTTGAAGGGCGTGGAGGACGGATGCTGGATTGAAGTCGCCGGCGCAGAGCGCGTATTTGCGCTCGCCGATGAGGATCTGGAGCGGGAGAATGAGGAGAAGACCTCGTCGGTGCATTTTCTGCGCTTTGAGGTGAGCGCGACCATGCAGAGTGCGCTGCGCGGCGCAGCGGCGCTGGCTGTGGGCGTTGAGCACCCCGCCTATCAGCACCGCGTCGACGTGCCGGAGGCGGTACGGCGCGCGCTGCTTGCCGATTTTGCCTGACCGCCAGGTGTTTGCGACCCCGTATTGTCCGCGCGGCTATCTGCTAACATCCGCCGGTCCGCGTCTGACAGCGCGGCTGCGAGAAGCCCGATGACCCAGTCGTACACCGCCTCCGACATCGAGGTCCTAAGCGGCCTCGAACCCGTGCGTCGTCGTCCGGGCATGTACACGCACACCTCGCGCCCGAACTATTTAGCGCATGAAGTCATCGACAACAGCGTCGATGAGGCGCTCGGCGGCTACTGCAAGGAAATCAACGTCACGCTTTATAAGGACGGCTCGCTCGAAGTTGCCGATGACGGCCGCGGCATGCCCGTCGATATCCACCCGAAGGAAAAGGTGAGCGGCGTCGAGCTCATTCTTACGCGCCTGCATGCCGGCGGTAAATTCTCGGATAAGACCTACCAGTTCTCCGGCGGGCTGCACGGCGTGGGGGTGTCGGTCGTGAACGCGCTCTCGAAGCACCTCGAGTGCTGGGTGAAGCGCGACGGCAAGGAATACAACATCGGCTTCAAGGACGGCAAGGTGACCTCCAAGCTCGAGGTGATCAACGCCGTCGGCGCGCGCAATACCGGCACGACGGTGCGCTTCTGGCCGGACCCGAAATTCTTCGATTCGGACAAATTTTCTGTGCCGCAACTGAAGCACACACTGAAAGCGAAGGCCGTCCTGTGCCCGGGCCTGCGAGTGCGCTTCACCAACGAGGCGACGGGGGAGAAAGACGAGTGGTTTTTCAGCGGCGATCTCGGCGCCTATCTGCTCGAGGAACTCGGAGCGGCCGAGTATCTTCCCGATGAGCCGATCAGCGGCAAGGGTGAAGCGGCGCATGACGCTGTGGATTACGCGCTCGTGTGGGCGCCGTATGCCGAGAACGTCGTCGCCGAAAGCTATGTCAATCTGATACCCACCATCGAAGGCGGCACGCACGTCAATGGACTGCGCTCGGCGGTTGCGCAAGCGGTGCGCGAGTTCTGCGAGTTTCGCAATCTCGTGCCGCGCGGCGTCAAGGTGACGCCGGAAGATGTGTGGCAGAGAGCCTGCTTCGTGCTGTCGGTCAAAATGCAGGAGCCGCAGTTTGCGGGGCAGATGAAGGAGCGCCTCGGTTCGCGCGATGCGGCGGCGCTGGTGGAAGCCTATGTCCGTGACTCAATGGCGCTGTGGCTCAACCGCCACCCGGACGCGGGCGAGCGCATCGCGCAATTTGCGATTGCCAATGCGCAGGAGCGCATCAAGGCTGCGCAGCGCGTCGTCCGCAAACGCATCGCCTCCGGCCCCGCGCTGCCGGGCAAGCTCGCCGACTGCGCGAGCCAAGAACCGGAGCGCTGCGAGCTTTTCCTGGTCGAGGGTGATTCCGCCGGCGGCTCGGCGAAGCAGGCGCGCGACAAGGATTTTCAGGCCATCATGCCGTTGCGCGGCAAGATTCTGAATACCTGGGAGCTCGACGCCGGCGCGATCGGCTCCTCGCAGGAAGTGCACGACATCAGTGTTGCGCTCGGCGTCGATCCGGGCTCCGCGGACCTCTCGCAGCTGCGCTACCACAAGATCTGCATCCTGGCCGACGCGGATTCGGACGGCCAGCACATTGCAACCTTGCTGTGTGCCTTGTTCCTGCGGCACTTTCGCCCGCTGGTGACCAACGGCCACGTGCACGTGGCGATGCCGCCGTTGTACCGGATCGATGCCGGGCGCCAGGTCTACTACGCGCTCGACGAGCAGGAGCGCGACGCGACCCTGCAGCGCATCGCGAAGGAGAACGCGCGCACCCGCCCCGTGGTGACGCGCTTCAAAGGCTTGGGGGAGATGAACCCGACACAGCTGCGCGAGACGACCATCGATCCGCGCACCCGTCGCCTGGTGCAGCTGACCATCGACGGCGTCGACAACACCGACCAGTTGATGGACATGCTGCTCGCAAAGAAACGCGCGTCCGACCGGCGCGACTGGCTCGAAGAGAAGGGCAACCTCGCCGCCGTGCAGGTCTAGCGCATGCAGAAGCAGGAACTGAACTTTGAGGGCGTCGAGCGCCAGGCAATGAAGACCTTCACCGAGAAGGCTTACCTCGACTACTCGATGTACGTCATTCTCGACCGCGCGCTGCCGGCCCTCGGTGATGGCCTGAAGCCCGTGCAGCGGCGCATCACCTTTGCAATGAGCGAGCTTGCGCTCTCGGCGCTCTCCAAGCACAAGAAATCCGCGCGGACCGTCGGCGATGTCATCGGCAAATACCACCCGCACGGCGACAGCGCCTGCTACGAGGCGATGGTGCTCATGGCGCAGCCCTTCGCCTACCGCTATCCGATCGTCGACGGCCAGGGCAATTGGGGTTCGCAGGATGACCCGAAGTCTTTTGCCGCGATGCGCTACACGGAAGCTAAGCTCACGAAGTACGCCGAGGTGCTGCTGAGCGAGCTCGCGCACGGCACGGTCGACTGGACGCCGAACTTTGACGGCACTCTGGAGGAGCCGGCAATCCTGCCCGCGCGTCTGCCGAATCTTCTCTTGAACGGCACTTCAGGCATAGCCGTCGGCATGGCGACCGATATCCCGCCGCATAACCTCAAAGAGGTCGCCGCCGCCTGCATTCATCTTCTTGAGGATCCCGAAGCGACCACCCGCGCGCTCATGAAGCACGTGCGCGGCCCGGACCTGCCGACGGGCGCCGAGATCGTCTCGCCGCGTGCGGACCTCATCGAGTTCTACGACAAGGGCGTCGGCAGCTACAAGGCGCGCGCGACCTATGAGATCGAAGACGGCAATATTGTCGTGACGGCGTTTCCGTACCAGGTGTCGGGCAATCGCGTGGCGGAGCAGATTGCCGAGCAGATGCGCGCCAAGAAGCTGCCGATGGTCGAGGACGTGCGCGACGAGTCGGATTTCGAGCATCCCACTCGGCTCGTGATCGTGCCGCGGTCAAACCGCGTCGACACGACCGAGGTCATGAATCACCTCTTCGCGACCACCGATCTCGAGCGCAGCTACCGCGTCAATCTCAACATCATCGGCCTTGACGGCCGGCCGCGCGTCCTCGGCCTGAAGGCCGTGCTCGCGGGCTGGCTCGAGTTTCGCATCGCCACCGTCACCCGCCGTCTGCAGTACCGGCTGGAGAAGGTCTCCAGGCGTCTGCACATTCTCGCGGGACTGCTCATTGTCTATCTGAATCTCGACGAAGTGATTCGCATCATCCGGCGCGAGGATGAGCCGAAGCCCGTCCTGATGAAACGCTTCAAGCTCTCCGAGGAGCAGACCGAAGCCATCCTCGAGACCAAACTGCGCCACCTCGCCAAGCTCGAGGAGCTGAAGATCCGTGAGGAGCAGAAGAGTCTCGCAGCCGAGCGCGAGGAGCTTGAAGCGCTTCTGAAGAGCAAAGCGAAGCTGCGCCGCCTGGTCGCCGACGAGATCCGCGCCGACGCGCTCACCTACGGCGACGAGCGCCGCACCAAGATCGTGGAGCGCGAGGCGGCGCAGGCGATTGATGCGGCGAGCTTGATCGCCAATGAGCCGACGACGGTGGTGCTGTCAACCGGTGGATGGGTGCGTGCGGCGAAGGGCCATGACATTGATCCGCTGTCACTGTCGTACAAGACCGGCGACGCGTTCCAGTCTGCGGCGCGCGGCCGCAGCCTGCAGAGCGCGGTATTCATCGACAGCACCGGGCGCACCTATGCGCTGCCCGCACATTCGCTGCCGTCCGCGCGCGGCCAGGGCGAGCCGCTCTCCGGACGCCTGAATCCCCCCGACGGCGCAAAGTTCGCCGGCGTCATGCTGGGCGAGCCTGAGGAGCTGTGGCTGTTGGCGAGCGATGCGGGCTATGGCTTCACGGTGCGCTTCAAGGACCTCTTGACCGACCGGCGGGCGGGCAAGACGGTGCTGAATGTGCCGCAGAACGCCCTCGTGCTGCCGCCCGCGTTCGTTGCCTCGCCCGAGGGCCTGGTGTGCGTCGTCAGCAGCGAGGGCAAGATGCTGGCATTCGAGGTCGCCGACGTGCCGGAGATGCCGCGCGGCAAGGGCAACAAGCTCTACGATATTGCGGGCAAGAAGGCGGCGGCGCGCACCGAGGTGCTGACCGGCGTCGCGGTCGTGCCGCCGCAGGGCCAGCTCATTATTCATTCGGGGGAAAAGCGCAAGGTCCTCGAGTGGAGCGAGCTTAAGGACTATCGAGGCGCGCGCGCGCAGCGTGGCGCGGTGCTGACGCGCGGCTGGCGGCAAGTGGACCGGCTCGAAAGCGCTACACGCTCACCCGCTGAATCGACGTAGTGGGGTCGGAGTGCAGCACGACCTCTTCGGGAGCGTGCACGAGGTAGCCCTGGATGTACTGCACCCCCAGCTGCCACAGCACCGCCATGGTGTTCGCATCCTCGACGCGCTCGGCGATGGTTTGCACCTTGCGCCGCGCAGCGGCTTCGACAAGATTGCGCACGCGGCTCTGCAGCTCATTGTCCTGCGCCAGCGCCTGCACGATCGCACCGTCGATCTTCACGAAGTCGAGTCCCATGTTGGCGAGCAGCCCGTGCGAGTCGCGACCGGCGCCGAAGGCTTCGAGTGCGAAGCGAAAGCCGCGCTGGCGCAGCGCCGCCGCGAGCGCCTGTAACTGCTCGACATGGCTCGCCGCCACGGCCTCGGGCACCTGAAAGCACAGCCGCGCCGGCTCCGCGCGGCTGGTGCGAATGTGATTGTCGAGCCACTCGAGGAAGGAGTGATCGTTCACCGTCTCCTTGGAGAGGCGCACGAACAAGCATCCCGGCTTGCGCTGTGCGGCGAACGACAGCGATGCGCCGACCACCCAGCGGTCGATGTTCTTCAATAGATCGTTGCGCTCGGCCGCCGCCATGAATTCCGCCGGCAGCACCTCTTTGCCGTGCGGGTCGATCATGCGCACGAGCACGTCGAACATGCTCGGATCATCGCCCTTGAGGCTCGCGACCGGCTGCTGCACGAGCCGGAAGCGGTTTTCCATGAGCGCCGCCTTGATGTGCTTCACCCATACCTTGTCATAGGACTGCACTCGCTGGTCGGCATCCGCGCGCGCCGTGGTGACGGCCTGGTTACCGCCGCGCTGCCTGCCGGTGCGGCAGGCGGCGATGGCCTGCGCGATCGCAGCCTCAAGATCTGCATCCGCCGGTGGCACGACGCTCAGCCCGAGGCTGCAGGTGACCGACAGGGACTTGTCATTGACGTGCATGACGTTCTTTGCCGACTTCGTCACCAGCTGCTCGCTCCACGCCTCGACGTCGCGCTCGTTGCCGCGCTCCAGCAGCACGAGGAAGCTCACCCCGCCAAATCGGCCGGCGATGTCTTTCGGGTTCAACTGCTCTTTGAGAAGATTCGCGAACTCAACCAGGAACTGCTCGCTCGCGCCCACGCCGACGTCGCGTTCGACGGTGGCAAACTTGTCGATCCGCGCGAGGACCAGATAGCGCACTCCTCCGGGAGCCGCAGTCGCGAGGCGCGCGGCGAGCTCCTGCAGCAGCGGCCCGCGGTACAGAAGTCCCGTGGACGGATCGCGGCGTGCGGCGTCCGCGAGTTCCTCGGCGAGCCGGCGCTCGTCGCGCTGCCGTGCGGGCACGATGAGCTGTACGCACGGTTCGCCGTCGTGTTCGCCGAGCGCCAGCACAAGTTCCACGGCGAGCGTCGTGCCGTCAGTCAATTGCGCGTCGAGCTTCAAGGCGTGATCGTGCCAGCGGCCCTGCAGGCAGGCGGCGAGTGCGCCCTTCAAGGCGGCGTGGCGCGATTCTTCAAACAGATCCATGATGGGCTGGCCAATGAGAACCGCGGGATCCTCGAAGCCGAAAAGCTCGAGCCACGACGGATTGACGCCCACCGCGATGCCTTCCTGAACCTGCACGATCGCGTCGTTGGAGCGTTGCAGTGCGGTGTCGAGCTGACGGCGCGCGTCGCGTGCGGATTTGATGGTTGTGCCGAGCACGCGCTCTAAGCGAAAGGTGTGCAGCTCACGCGCCATCACCGCCTGCAGCCGCGCCGGATTGCTCAGCGACACGACGTCGCGCGCGCCGCCCAAGAGGGCGGCGGCGATGCGCTCTTCATTCACCGCTTCCGCAACGACGACGAGCGGCACGGCCGGCGCAATGTGGTCACGGACGCCCACGGCAGCCGAGAGGTTTTCCGAGCCGCTGTCGACATACAACAGGAGCTCCGGATTTAGCTGTGTCAAGGCATCGCCGAGATCGCGCAGCGACGGGATCCAGGTGCAATGCACCGCGTGCCCGGCGCGACGCAGGATGCTATTGATGGATTCCACCGGGTCCCGTGCCGAACTGAGTACGATTAGCGGCACGGCGTTCTGCTCGTTCAAGCCGTTCTCCAAAGGCGGCGCAGAAGCCGCTGCGATTCTAGCAGCGCCCTGCAGCTTGGGCGTGCGCAGCCTCTCATATTGCAGTGCACCGCTGCGTGCTGCGCCTCTCAGAAACCCCGGGCATGGCGCGCCCCTGAGGGGTCTGTGGCGGGCTCGCCCGAGGGGCGCCCGCACAACCCTCGCGTCCGGCGCACCTGGTTGGTGCGCGGCTTGCGATGCCGCTATCATACGCGGCCTTTTGGGCCCCCAAATCGAGAGCTTGCGCGCGGCGAGGATTGCGATGGCAAATTACAGCACGAGCGAATTCCGCTCCGGGATGAAGATCATCCTTGACGGAGATCCTTACGCAATCGTGGAAAACGAGATGGTGAAGCCGGGCAAGGGACAGGCTTTCAACCGCGTCAAGATCCGCAATCTCAAATCCGGTCGCACGATAGAGCGCACCTTCAAATCGGGCGACACGGTGGAGGCGGCGGACGTCGTCGATATGGACATGCAGTATCTGTATCAGGACGGCGAGTTTTGGCACTTCATGGTCCCCGAGAGCTTCGAGCAGTACACCGCCGGCAAGGCCGCCATCGGCGACAATGCGATGTGGCTGAAGGACGGCACAGTGTGCATCGTGACCCTGTGGAACAACGTGCCCCTCGTCGTGACGCCGCCGTCCCACATCGAGCTCGTGGTCACTGAAACCGATCCGGGGCTGCGCGGCGACACCGCGACCGGCGGCCAGAAAACCGCCAAGCTTGAGACCGGTGCCGTCGTGCGCGTGCCGCTCTTTATTAATGAGGGTGAGCTGATCCGCGTCGACACCCGCACCGGCAACTACATCTCGCGCGCCAAACAGTAGCGCGCCGCGGGCGACGGGGCGCGGCTCGCGCTGCGGGGATCCTAACCCGGGGCCCGTCCACGCCACAGTGAATCGCCCGCATACACCAGGAGCGCCGCCCAGATGAGCGCGAAACCGAGTGCGCGGGTGCGCTCAAAAGGCTCGCCAAAGGCAAACACGCCACAGGCGAGCTGCAAGCTTGGTGTGATGTACTGCAGGATGCCGACGCTTGAGTAGGGAATGCGGCGCGCCCCGTAGGCGAACAGGAACAGGGTGACGGCCGTCACCGGTCCGGTACCTATTAAGAGCGCGGCAATGGCGGGCCCGGCATGGCCGAGGGCGCCGCTGCCGGTCGCCTCGCACCAGACGAGGTAACCGATGGCCACGGGCATGAGCAACAGAGTTTCGGTCGCCAGTCCGGCGAGGGCCTCGACCTGCACGACCTTGCGGATGAAACCGTAGGAGGCAAAGGAAAATCCGAGTGTGAGGGAGATCCAGGGCAGGTGGCCGGTCTCGAAAGTGAGGTCGGCGACGCCGCCCACGGCGAGCGTCACCGCAATCCATTGCGCGCGAGTCAAGCGCTCCGCCAGCACCGCAACCCCGAGCAACACGTTCACCAGGGGTGTAATGAAATAGCCGAGGCTGGCGTCAATCACGTGATCGTGGGCCACCGCCCAGACGTACACGATCCAGTTGATGCTGATGAGAACGGCGGCCAGTGCGAGACGTGCGAGGATGCGACGCTCGACGAGCGCGGCCCGCACTTCATTGAGCTCGGCCCGCAGCGCCAGGCACAGAAGCACCAGCAGGCACGACCAGACCGCGCGCTGCGCCACGACCTGAAACGCCGACACCTCGCGCAGCGGCTTGAAGTAGAGCGGGACCAGCCCCCAGATTGCGAACGCGGCCAGCGCCGCCGCGAATCCCTTGCGCGCTTCCCGCATCTCTTACCCGGCGCGTTGCGCGGGCTGGCTGGCAAGAAAAATGGCCGCCAGATTCTCGAGCCCGCGTCGATCGGCCGCATCGAAGCGGGCAGTCTCGGGACTGTCGACATCCAGTACGCCCAGCAGGGAGGTACCGCGGATGAGCGGTATCACGATTTCGGAGCGCGATGCGGCATCGCAGGCGATGTGGCCTGCAAATTGACTGACGTCAGCTACGACGAGCGTGGTGCGCGCGAGCGCCGCCGTGCCGCACACTCCCGCGCCGAGCGCGATGCGCACGCAGGCGGGCTTGCCCTGAAAAGGCCCGACCACCAGCGTGTCGCCCTGCAGGAAATAAAAGCCCACCCAGTTGATACCGGGCACGGCATCAAAGATGAGCGCAGCGGTATTGGCTGCGTTGGCAATGAGATCGGACTCGCCCGCGAGGAGGCCCGACAGCTCGAGTGCCAGGCGCGCATAGTCCGAGGCCTTGTCGGCGAAATCGTAGCGCGTTCCTGCGTGGCTCATGGCACGGGCTCGCTCAGGCCCACTCGGTTGCAAAGGCAATGACATCGTCAATGCGCGCAGCCCCTGTCGAGAGCATCAGCAGTCGGTCCATTCCGAGCGCGACCCCGGCACAGTCGGGCAGCCCCGCCGCCAGCGCCGCCAACAGATGTTCATCGATGGCTAAGGCCGGCAGGCCGCGGCGCTGTCGCTGCCGATTGTCCTCAATGAAGCGCTCGCGCTGCTCCTCGGTCGAGGCCAATTCATGATAGCCGTTGGCGAGCTCCACGCCTTCACGGTAGAGCTCGAAGCGTTCGGCTGCGCGCGCATCCTGCGGATCCCGGCGCGCCAGAGCCGCCTGCGAGGCCGGATAGCTGTGGATGAAGGCGAGACCCCGCCGGCCGAGGCCGGGCCCGATGCGCAAGGCCATGAGAAAATCGAGCAGATCGTCCCGGCTGGCGGCGGCGGTCCCGGCCACGAACCCGAGGCGCTGCGCCGCCTGCGCAAGCTCGGCCGTGCTCGCGGCAAAAGGATCCAATGCAAGCTCGCGCCGAAACGCTTCAGCATAGCTCACCTGCTCGGTTATGCCGGCCGCAACACCCGCTGCAACGTCGCGCAGCAGCGCCTCGACCTCCGCCATCAGATCGCGGAGCGAAAAGCCGGTGCGATACCACTCGAGCAGGGTGAATTCGCTGTTGTGCAGGCGACTCCTTTCGCAGGTGCGCACGACGTGGCAGATCTGGAAGATATCGCCACTGCCGGCGGCGAGCAGCCGTTTCATTGCATACTCAGGCGAGGTGTGCAGGAAACGCACCGCTGCATCGGCAAAGTCGACCCGCGCAGATTGGATGTGCACGTCGCTTGCCGCGTGGTTGACGACGCAGGGCGTGTCCACCTCGAGCACGCCACGCGCGGCAAAGAAAGCGCGTACGCGCGCGAAGAGCGCAGCACGCTGCTCGAGCATGGCACGGTCCGCGCCGGGCCGCCAGTTCTCCTGCGTCATGGCGCAGGCCGCCGCGCGAGCGCCTGGCCGACCACGACGCGGCTGCCCGCGGCGAGCCCGGGCAGCCAATCCGCCACACCCTTCGGCAGCAGGAGAATCACAGTCGAGCCCATATTGAAGCGGCCAAGCTCCGCGCCCTTCGCCAGGCGCAGCTCGGCATGCTGCGCAGCTTGTAGCTCGCAGCGGCGCCGCGCCGTTGCGGGCGTCACGTCGCCGTGCCAGTGCGTACTCATGCTGCCCACGAAGAGTGCCCCGACGAGGACCAGTGCGAAGCCGAGCGATGCATCGTCAAATACGCACACGATGCGCTCGTTGCGCGCAAAGAGCCCCGCGACGCTGGCGGCTGTGGCTGCGTTGACGCTGAAGAGCCGTCCGGGCACGTACCATGCGGCGCGCAGCGTGCCGGCGGCGGGCATGTGGATGCGATGATAGTTGAAGGGCGCGAGGTACAGGGTTGCAAAAGAGCCGTCGATGAAGCGCGCACTCGTCGCCGCCGATCCTGCCAAGAGTGCCGTCAGAGAATAGCTGCGATCCTTGGCCTGCATGAGCGCGTCGCCCGCGATGCGGCCGATGGCGCTGATCGTGCCATCGACCGGCGATGCAATTGCGTTCGGATCGGCATCGATGCGCCGCGCATCCGCCCGCAAGGCACGCGTGAAGAACTCGTTGAAACTGCAGTAGCGCAGCGCCGCGGGCTCTTGGGCCTCGCTCATGTCCGGTGCAAAGCGCTTGACGAAGCGGCTGATGAGGAAATTCTTCAGCGGCACGCGGCGGCTTCTGGCCACATGCCAGACGAGCCGCGAGAGCGCATGCTGTGGCAGGAGGTATTGCAGAATGACAAAAAGACGTGCCCGAAGCGTCGGCGGCGCGACGGCAGCGGAGCCCTGCTGAGTCATCAGCTGTGCAAACGCGATGCGACGCGCCGCAGGTCGGAGGCGAACGGCGCTACTTCAAAGGGCGGGGTAAACACGGCCACGATGTCGGCGCGGCGATCGAGCAGGAATACCGCCGCCGAATGATCCATCGCATAGTCCCCGCCCGGCAGGTCGACGCGCGCCACCGCCACGCCGAACTTGTGCGCGAGCCGAGCAATCTCGGCTGCATCGCCGGTTGCGCCGATGAAGTCCGGGTCGAAGGCATGCACATAGGCGGCGAGCACCGCGGGCGTATCGCGTCCCGGGTCCACACTCACGAATAGCACGCGCAGATCGGGCAGCGCCGCCGCCTTCTTGACCTGAGCGAGTTTCACGAGCGTCGTCGGACACACGTCCGGACAGTGGGTGAACCCGAAGAAGACGAGCGTCGGATGACCCTCGAGGTCGGCGGCGGTGAATGCGCGCCCGTCGTGCGCGGTGAGGGCGAGCACGCCAATCGGCCGCGCGGCGGGAAACCACGTCCCGCTTGCCAGCTGCGGCGCGGCGCTGTCAACTTGTCGCGCGACCCAAAATCCCAAGAGCGCAGCGCCGGCGGCGGCGAGCCCCCAGGCCCACCATGATGAGCGACGTGTCATGAGTGAATTATCTCACAGCGCGCGCCGCACGACGGTGCGCCGCCTCATTAGTGCGAGCGCACGGCGCCTCACCCGCGCCAAGGTTTTCTTTGGCCACGGCACCGACAAAGCCGCCGATGAGGCGGCCGCGCTGGTGTGGCACGCGCTGCATCTGCCGTATCCCGCCAGCACGCGCGTCTATGCGCGCCGCGTCGGCGCGCGCGCTTGCGGGCAGGTGCGGGCACTCATCGAGCGGCGCATCCGCGAGCGCATACCGGCGGCCTATCTCATCGGCCGCGCGCGCTTCGCCGGACTCGCCTTCCACGTCGATCCGCGCGTGCTGATTCCGCGGTCGCCCCTGGCGGAGCTCATCGAGCGCGGCTTTGCACCGTGGATCGACGCGGCACGGGTGCGGCGCGTGCTCGATATCGGCACCGGCTCCGGGTGCATCGCGATCGCCTGCGCGCGCGCGTTGCCGCGCGCGCGCGTCGATGCACTCGATATCAGCGAGCAGGCGCTCGACGTCGCGCGCAGCAACGTGCGACGGCATCGCCTGGCGCGGCGCGTGCGACTGCTGCAATCGGATCATTTCGCCGCGCTCCGCACCGAGAGCTACGATATCATCGTAAGCAACCCGCCTTATGTCGGCGCACGCGAGCTTGGCGCGCTGCCCGCCGAGTACCGGCACGAACCGCGGGTCGCCCTGGCTTCCGGGCGTGAGGGACTGGACTCTATTCGGATCATTCTGCGCGATGCGCCGCGCCATTTGCGGCCGCGCGGCATCCTGGTCGTCGAGGCGGGCAATACGGAGGGTGCCGTGCGACGGGCATTTGCGGAACTGCCGTTTACATGGCTGGACTTCGAGCGCGGCGGCGGCGGAGTTTTTTTGTTGACGGCGGAGCAGCTGCATGCCCGGTAACACGATCGGCAAACTCTTTGCCGTCACCACATTTGGTGAAAGCCATGGTCCGGCCATGGGCTGCGTCGTCGACGGCTGTCCGCCGGGGCTTGCGTTGAGCGAAGCGGACGTGCAGGCCGACGTCGACCGGCGGCGCGCCGGCACTTCGCACTTTGTCAGCCAGCGCCGCGAGACGGATCAGGTCCAGCTGGTGTCGGGCGTATTTGAAGGCAAGACGACGGGGACGCCCATCGGGATTCTCATCGAGAACACGGACGCGCGGCCGCGCGACTACGAGCGGATCAAGGATCGCTTCCGGCCCGGTCACGCCGACTATACCTATCAGCAAAAGTACGGCCTGCGCGACTACCGCGGCGGCGGCCGCGCCTCGGCGCGCGAGACCGTGATGCGCGTGGCCGCCGGCGCGATCGCGCGCAAGTACCTCGCAGAAAGGCTCGGTGTGCGGATCTACGGTTATCTCAGCCGCATCGGTGGCGTGACGCTGGACCCGGTGAACCCCGCCTTTGCCGCCGAGAACCCCTTCTTCTGTCCGGACCCGGCGCGCATTGAGGAGCTTGAGGCGCTTATTTGGGCAATCCGCGGCGCGGGCGATTCGGTGGGTGCGCGCATCACGGTAATAGCCCAGGGCGTGCCGCCGGGCCTCGGCGAGCCGGTGTTCGACCGCCTGGATGCGGATATCGCGCACGCCCTGATGGGCATCAATGCGGTCAAGGCGGTCGAGATCGGCGCGGGCGTCGCGGCGGTGGCACAGCGCGGCAGCGAGCATCGCGACGAACTCACACCGGCGGGCTTTCGCAGCAACCATGCGGGCGGTGTCTTGGGCGGCATCTCCTCGGGCCAGGACATCGTGGCGCATGTCTCATTCAAGCCGACGTCAAGCATTCAGGTTCCGGGACAGACGATTGATACGGCAGGCCGACCGGTTGAGATCGTGACGACCGGGCGGCACGATCCGTGCGTCGGCCTGCGCGCGACGCCCATCGTCGAGGCCATGCTCGCCATCGTGCTGCTTGACCATTACCTGCGGCACCGCGCGCAGAACGCCGACGTCAAATCCCCCACGCCCGTCATCACGAGCCCGGCGTGACGCGCGCATTCCGGGTCGCCATTGTTGGGGCATCCGGAGTCGTCGGCGAGACGCTCATTCGCGTGCTTGAGGAGCGCGACTTCCCGGTCGCCGAGCTCTTTGCACTCGCAAGTCCGCGCTCAGTCGGGAAAAAAATGCGCTACCGCGGCACGGACGTGCCGGTGGATGAGCTCGAGTCGTTCGACTTTCGCCGCGCCGAGATCGGTTTTTTCTGCGCCGGTGCCGCGGTGTCGCGCGAGCATGTCCCGCGGGCGAGCGCCGCCGGCTGCATCGTCATCGATAACACGGCGCAGTTCCGCTACGAGGAGGACGTACCGCTCGTCGTGCCCGAGGTCAATGCGCCGCTCATTGGCGAGTATGCGAACCGCGGCATCATCGCCAATCCGAACTGCTCGACCATTCAGCTGGTCGTGGCCCTCAAGCCGTTATACGACGTCGCCGGCATCGAGCGCATCAACGTCGCCACCTATCAGGCCGTCTCCGGTGCGGGGCGGCGCGCCGTGGAGGAACTGGCCGTGCAGTCGGCGGCGCTGCTCGGCGGCCAGGGACCGGTGGAGGCGGGGGTGATCGCGAAGCAGATTGCCTTCAACTGTGTGCCGCAGATTGATGCGTTCCAAGACAACGGCTACACGCGCGAAGAGATGAAAATCCTGTGGGAAACTCGCAAAATCCTGGCCGATCCGACGATTCGCGTGAATGCCACGGCGGTGCGGGTGCCGGTATTCTTCGGTCATTCGCAGGCCGTGCATCTGGAAACCCGCGCCAAGATGACTGCCGAGCAGGCCCGGGCGCTTCTTTCGCAGGCCCCGGGGATCGAGGTGATGGACGAGCGCCGGCCCGGCGGCTACCCGACCGCGGCTACCGAGGCAGCGAACCGCGACACAGTTTATGTCGGGAGAATACGTGAAGATATTTCGACCGATCGGGGATTGAACTTATGGCTCGTTGCCGACAACGTGCGCAAAGGCGCTGCCACAAACAGCGTCCAGATCGCGGAGATTTTGGTCCGCGAGCATATTTAAGTTATATTGCCGCCCAAATCCGTATGGGCTCTCGGAATGCGGGCCATACGCCTGTTTTTAAAAGACTTTTAGGCGGGCTCGTGGTCCGCGGGGTGTCCTGATGGTCGCAAAATCCCTCAGCCGGGCCCTGGCCTTATTGCTTTTGTGCCCTGCGGCCGCGTTTGCGCTTGGCCTCGGGGATATCCGCCTCCAGTCTTCACTTAACGCCCCGCTCAATGCCGAGATCGAGCTTGTCGGCGCCACGCCGGAGGACCTGAGCACCCTGCATGCGAGCGTCGCCAGCCACGATACCTTTACCCACTACGGCCTCGACTGGCCGGCGTTTTTGGGTGGAATTTCCATGCGTCCGGAGCACACCGCCGACGGACGCGACATCATCAAGCTCTCCTCTCATGAGGCCATCACCGAGCCCTTCGTCACATTGCTCATCGAGGTGACCTGGGCCCGCGGACAGCTGGTACGTGAATATACCGTGCTGCTTGATCCGCCGGTCTATACCCCGGGACAGAGCGAGGCGACCAACGCGCCGGTCGCCGCACCCGTGGTCGGCGCGGCCACACGGGAGGGGTCGATCAGCCGCACGCCGGCCCCGGCCTCCACGACGGCCGCCGCAACCAGCGGGGAAATCGCTGCGCCGGCTGCATCGCCGCGTGCGCGCGCGGCTGCGGCCAGCACGCAGCCCGGTACCACCCGGCTCGTGCAACGCGGCGACACGCTCTCGCAGATTGCCGGCTCTCTGTCAGCCGCCGGCGGCGCCAGCACCCGCAGCTGGATGGTCGCGGTCTATCAGGCCAATCCGAGCGCGTTCGAAAGCAACATGAACCTCATGCACGCTGGAGCGGTGCTGCGGATTCCCGAGCTGGCGACGGCCGCGGCCATCGCGCCCAGCGACGCGCTCGGCGAAATACGCCGCCAGTACGCGTCCTGGCGCGGTACGCCGCCAAAGACCGAAGCCGCGGCGGCTCAGCCCGGCCAACTGCATCTCGTGACGCCCGACCAGTCGACGCAACCGGGAACCCAGCCGAGCACTGCAGGCGCCAACGCAGCCGTTGAGGCTCGGATGCATGAGCTCGAGGCGCAGCTGCAGGAATCACGACGTCTTCTTGAGATGAGGAACGCGGAGCTTGCCAAGCTGCAGGCCCAAATTGGTGCGCAGGGTGCCGCACCGCGAGCCCCCTCGGCGCCGGCAGCGGCCGCTCCCGCGCCCACTCCTTCCGCGCCCCCGGCAACACCACCCGCGCCGGCCTCCGAAGTGACGCCCCCGCCTGAGGCCGCGCCGCCCCCGGCTGCGCCCGTAGTCGTCCACACCGCCCCGGTCGCAACGACGCCGGGCCCGTCGCTGGGGTCGACGCTGCTGCGCTACTGGTGGATTGCCGCGCTGATCGTGGTTGCGATTCTGGCGCGCATCGGTTTGGGCGCCTGGCGCTCGCGACAGGAAGTCAACTTTGACGATTCCCTCGGCCGCCTTGCCACCGCCGGCGCCGATTCTATGAACCGGGACGCGCTGGGCGACACGGCGAACATGCGTGCCGCCCGCGATCCCACCTTCGTTGTCGAGGAAGCGGCCGCGCACGAGCGCCCGCGCGTGGGCGTCGCGCCCGTCGCGGCGCGCCCGGTCAAGGTCGACGACACGATGAGCAATGACACGGCCATCAATCTCGACCAGGGCGATCCGCTCGCCGAGGCCGATTTTCACATGGCCTACGGCCTGTATGACCAGGCGGCTGATCTGGTGCGCATCGCCATCTCGCGCGAGCCCGAGCGGCGCGATCTGAAGCTGAAGTTGCTCGAGGTATTTTTCGTCTGGGGCAATAAGGAGCAGTTCCTGCGCGCTGCGCACGAGCTTGCCGCAACCCGCGATCAGGGACCGCCGGGCGAATGGGAAAAGATCGTGATCATGGGCAAGCAGCTTGCCCCGGAGGACTCGCTCTTTTCCGGCGGCGCGGCGGTGAGCGGCGCGGCCGCCGGCGGAGTCGACCTTGACCTCGAAGGCGGGGAGAGTCGGATCGACTTTGATCTCCTCGGTGAGCCGGTCCCCGAGGAGGCCGCTGCGGGTCTGGATCTGGATATCGGCTCCGCTCTCGGCGAGAAGGATGCGAGCGCGTCGCAGACGACGCGCGCAACCGATGCCAATCTCGCCCTGCATGGGCTCGACCTCGGTCAGGATGCCAGCGCCGCGACGACCCGCCAGATGACCCAGCACATGGATCCCATGCCGGCCGATGGCGTGGAGCCGACGGTCGAGCAGCCGCAACTGCATCACGACGACAATCCGACGATTCGCCAGAAAGTCGAAAGGGCGTTGAAGCACAGCGGCGGGGGTGAGCAGACCGCGGAGCTTGCCCTCGACGACTTGGGGCTCGATCTGGGCGCGCTCGATACCGTCGATCAACCGAATCTGACCTCCTCACCGGAAGCACCGACTCTGGTTGCGGGGCTCGATGAGACTTCGCGTCAGGCGATGGCGAATGCCGAATCGCACGCGCACACCACCCCGGGGGGGAGTGCGGCGAGCGGCGCGTGGCGGGTCAAACCCGAAGATATGGATGCCACCCTTCCGCCGGTCGCGCTCAGCGAATTCGAAGACCACAAGACCGGAAGCGCTGATGACACCTCGGGAACCTCGCGCCTGGCGGCTCTCAAGGGCCACGATCTCGACTTCGATCTGGGCGAGATGGATGCCGCGCCGGCGGCCAACGCTGCAGGCGAGGTTGACCTGGACGTGGGCGACGCGGGCGCTGCGGATAAGGCCTTTACGATCACGCAGAAGCTCTCCTCCGAGGAGTTGGCGCTTCCGGATCTTGAGCCCGCGACCATGAGCGAGGTCGGTACCAAGCTGGATCTTGCCCGCGCCTACATGGACATGGGCGATCCCGAAGGCGCGCGGAACATTCTCGAGGAAGTGCTGAACGAAGGCTCCGTCGCTCAGAAACAGGAAGCACAGCGCCTGCTGCAATCCCTTCCGGGGTGAGGGGAATTACAAGAGTCGCGCTCGGCATTGAGTACGACGGCACGGCCTTCGCCGGCTGGCAGTCGCAGCGCGCAGCCCGAGCCGTGCAGAGCCTCCTTGAGGCGGCACTGAGTCCCGTCGCCGCCGAGCCGGTGAGTCTCATCTGCGCCGGGCGCACCGATGCCGGCGTGCACGCCCGCGCCCAGGTCGCTCACTTTGACACCCAGGCACGCCGCAGCGCGCGCGGCTGGGTGTTGGGCGCCAATACCCAATTACCCGCCGATATCAGCGTCGCGTGGGCCCGCCCCGTGCCCCTGCACTTTCACGCCCGCTACTCCGCCGAAGCGCGCACCTACCGCTACTACGTGTTCAACGCTCCGGTGCGCTCGGCGCTGGCGGCGCGCAGTGCGGCTTGGATCCGCCATCCGCTCGACCATGAGCGCATGGGGCGCGCGACCCGCTCTCTTCTGGGCTCGCATGATTTCAGCGCATTCCGTTCGGCGCAGTCGCAGAGCCACTCGCCGATTCGGCGCCTGGAGGCGCTCAGCGTGAGAAGAGACGGCGAGTTTGTCATCATCGAAATCACCGCCAATGCATTTCTGCATCACATGGTACGCAACATCGCAGGGCTCCTGATTGCGATCGGTGAGGGCGAGCGGGAGCCGCGCTGGGCGCAAGAGGTGCTCCTGTCCAAGGAGCGCAGCGCTGGCGGTCCGACGGCCCCCGCGCAGGGCCTGTACCTGTGGTCGGTGCGCTACTCTTCCGCGTTCGGGTTGCCGGCGGCGCGTTCCGCTATCATCTCGGCACTGCTATAGGATGACCGCAACCGACAATGTCCTGGTTCGAGAAGATCATGCCTTCGCGGATCAAGACCGAGCGGCGCACGCGCTCGGTGCCGGAGGGGCTTTGGATCAAGTGCCCCGCCTGCGACGCCGTGCTGTATCGCGCCGAGCTCGAAAGAAATCTCTACGTCTGTCCGAAGTGCAGTCATCACATGCGGATCGCCGCGCGCGAGCGACTCGAGGCGTTTCTTGATCCGGGAGAGCTCATCGAGATCGGCGCCAACATCTCGCCCGAGGATCCGCTCAAGTTCCGCGACAGCAAGCGTTACAAAGACCGCCTGGCGCAGGCACAGAAGGCGACAGGCGAGAAGGATGCGCTCATCGCTTTGGCCGGTCAGCTATTCGAGCTCAAGGTGGTCGTCTGTGCTTTTGAATTTCAGTTTCTCGGCGGCTCGATGGGATCGGTCGTCGGTGAGCGGTTCAAGCGCGCGGTCGACTACAGCATCGAGTACCGCCAACCCCTCGTATGCTTCTCCGCGAGCGGCGGCGCACGCATGCAGGAAGCCCTGTACTCGCTGCTGCAGATGGCCAAGACGAGCGCGGCGCTCGCGCGCCTTGCCAAGGCCCATCTGCCGTTCATCTCAGTCATGACCGACCCGACCACGGGCGGGGTGTCGGCTAGTCTTGCGATGCTGGGGGATCTGAATCTCGCCGAGCCGCGTGCGCTGATTGGCTTCGCAGGTCCGCGGGTCATTCAGCAGACGGTGCGTGAGACGCTGCCCGAGGGCTTCCAGCGCAGCGAGTTTCTGCTCGAGCACGGAATTCTCGACATGATCGTGGACCGGCGCGACATGCGCGAGCGGATCGCCGCGTTGTTGCGCATCCTGCTGCAGCTGCCGCCAGCGGCCGTCGCCTGACGCGGATCGACCGCGCCCCCGCGAGCACCGTGCGCACGCTGGCCGAATGGCTTGAGCTGCAGGAAGCGGTGCATGCAAAGAGCATCGATCTGGATCTTGCGCGCGTCGGCGCGGTTGCCGACAGGCTGGCGTTACGGCCGGTGCCCTATCGGGTGATCACGGTGGGCGGCACCAATGGCAAAGGGTCCACGGTTGCGCATCTCACCGCGTTACTGGCCGCGCTCGGCGTGCGCACCGGTGCGTTCACCTCGCCACATCTACTGCGCTACAACGAGCGCATCCGCGTTGACGGCGAGGAGGCGGGCGATGCTGAACTCATCGCGGCCTTCGAGCGCATCGAGGCGGCTCGCGATGCGACGACCCTCACCTTCTTTGAGTACAACACACTCGCCGCACTTCTCATCTTCGCCGCGCGCGCGGTTGAGGCGGCGGTGCTGGAAGTGGGTCTCGGCGGGCGGCTTGATGCGACCAACCTCATCGATGCGGACGTCGCCGTGCTCGCATCCGTCGGCATGGATCATCGGGACTTCCTCGGCGATGATCTGCAGAGCATCGGGCGCGAGAAGGCCGGCATCTTCCGCGCCGGCCGGCCGGCGGTGCTCGGCTCCGCGCAGATGCCGGGCTCAGTGTTTGCCGCGATCGCCGCGACCGGGGCGCGCGCCCTTATCGCCGGCCGGGACTTCACCTGGCGCATTGACGATGGCCTGTGGAGCTACCGTGGCGTTCGGCAGCAGTTCGCGCAACTGCCGCCCTCGGCGCTCGCGGGCGGCGTCCAATACCAAAACGCCGCCACCGCCATCGCGGCGTTGGAGGCGCTGGCGCTGCCGCGAGCCCTTGATCGCGCGCTCATCAGCCGCGCACTCACTCACGTACAGCTTGCCGGACGCTTTCAAATTCTCCCGGGTCCGGTGGAGTGGATTCTCGATGTGGCGCACAACGAGCCCGCGGCGCGGGTGCTGGCGAGTCATTTGGCCGAGCGCGCCTGCGCGGGGCGCACGTTTGCGGTGGCCGGTATCTTGCGCGACAAGGACGTGGCGGGCATCGGCCGTGCGCTGCGCAGGCAGATTGATTGCTGGGTTGTATGCACGCTGCCCGGCCCGCGCGGCTCGCAGGCCGCCGAACTCGCAGATCGCTTGGGCCCCATCAGCCCTGCGAGCCTGCTGCAGGCGGACAGCGTCGCGGACGGCTGCGCGCTGGCGCGCGCTCAAGCGCAGCCGGGAGATCGGGTGGTGGTGTTCGGTTCCTTCCTCGTGGTCGGATCGGCGCTGCAGTCGCTTGGGCTATACTAATTTCTTGGCGGACGCTGCGCGCCGGGCGCTGATTTCATCCCCCGGTGGCGCTTGATTCTCGCCGCATGGATCCCCATCGTGGACGTTCAGGCTAAAGACAGACTCACGGGCGCAGTCATTCTGGTCGTGCTCCTGGTGCTCGTCGTCCCGGAGTTCCTGTCCGGGCCGGCACCCAAGGTGGCCGTCGAGACGACGCCAGCTTCGGACGAACCGCCGCTGCGATCGTACACTGTAGAGCTCGGAGACACGCGCCATGCGCTCTCGCCGGGCGCCGTAACGGCAACGCCGCCGACGGTACCGGCGCCCCAGAGCGCTTCGGCAGCGCCACCGCAGCAACCGGCCGCGACGCCGGCTGCGGAAACCCCTCCGCAGCACCTGGCCACGGCGCCCCCTGCGGCCTCGACGCCTACGCCGGCCGCTGCGCGGCCACAGGAGGCGGTCAAGGCCATTGCGGTCCGCCCGAATCCTGTCGCGCCTGAAGCGGCGGCGCCACCCGCGGCCGGATGGACCGTGCAGCTGGGCAGCTTCGCCAGTCGCGCCAACGCCGAACGGTTGGTGCGCGAACTCAAGGCCAAAGGCTTTGCGGCTTTTTCGACGGAGAGTGCCAGCGGTGGACGTAAGCTTTATCGCGTGCGAGTGGGTCCCGCCGGCAATCATGCTGCGGGCGAGGCGCTGGCCGCGCAGCTTCGCTCCGCCGGCCATCCCGGCTCGCTTACCCAGCGACCTTGACGCACATCACAAGCGTGACCTATTTCCGAATCCCCGCCGTGCTGATGGGCAGCCAAGCGGGCGCTCTTGTACAATGCGCGCCGCGCACGCAGTGAGCGCGATTCGAGTCAGGCTATGTTGAAGTCTGCCGACTATTGGGTGGTCGCAATCGTCTTTGTCATCGCGATCATTGGACTCATGCGCGGTTTCCTGCGCGAGATGGTCGCGGTCGTCAGCTGGCTGCTCGCGCTGTTCATCGCCTGGCACTTTGCCGCCTGGCTCGCGCCGCACCTCGGCGGACTGCTGGCGGACGAGCCCGTGCGCTCATGGGCGGCGCGCGCCATTCTTCTGCTGCTCGTGCTGTTTATCGGCTCGGTCGCCGGAATGGTGATCGGGCACTTCGTGCGTCTGTCGATATTCAGCTATACGGATCGCTTTCTCGGCTTCGCGCTCGGGCTGCTGCGCGCGGCCATCGTGCTCGGCGTGCTGGTCATCGTCTGTCAGCAATTGCGTCTGGATGGCGATCACTGGTGGCATGAGTCGCGGCTCATCCCCTACGCGGAGCGTGTCGCGAATGCTCTGCGCACGCTCGTCGGCGATGAGCAGCATCGGCTCACGCGTGTCTGAAGCGCTGAGAGCTGCACGGAACAGAGGCGAGCGAGCATGTGCGGAATAGTCGGCTTGGTGGGAAACAGCGCGGTCAACCAGCGTCTCTATGACGCGCTCACCGTGCTGCAGCATCGTGGCCAGGACGCGGCCGGCATCGTGACCTCGAGCGAAGGGGAGCTCTACGTCAGAAAGGGCGCGGGGCTCGTGCGCGACGTCTTCCAGCAGCACCACATGGTGGAGCTCAAAGGCAACATCGGCATCGGCCACGTCCGCTATCCGACCGCAGGGTGCGATCGCGCCTCCGAAGCCCAGCCCTTCTACGTCAACGCCCCCTACGGAATTTGCCTTGCGCACAACGGCAACCTCACCAACGCCGCGGAGCTGGCCGCCATCCTCATCCACGAGGACCGGCGCCATCTGAATACGTCCTCGGACTCCGAGGTGCTGCTGAATGTGTTCGCCTCCGAGCTGCAGCGCGTCGGCACGCCGCGCGTCACGCCGGCGGACATTTTTTCGGCGCTGAATGCCGTGTACCGGCGCTGCCGCGGCGGCTATGCGGTCGTGGCCCTGGTGATCGGCCACGGACTGCTTGGATTTCGCGATCCGCACGGCATCCGTCCGCTCGTGCTCGGACGGCGCGATACGCCGCGCGGCGCGGAATGGATGCTGGCCTCGGAAAGCGTGGCGCTCGCAGCGCTCGGTTTCAAGTTCGAGCGCGACATCGGACCGGGTGAGGCGGTATTCATCGATGAGCAGGGGCGGCTGCATGCGCAGCAATTTGGCAGCAATCTCAGGCATACGCCCTGCATTTTTGAGTACGTGTACTTCGCCCGGCCCGACTCCATCATCGACAAGATCTCCGTGTATCGCGCACGCATGCGCATGGGCGACAAGCTCGCCGAGAAGATCCTGCGCGTCTATCCGCAGCACGACATCGACGTCGTGATTCCGATTCCCGATACGAGCCGCACGAGCGCGATGCAGGTGGCCTTGAAGCTCGGCCTGAAGTACCGCGAGGGGTTCATCAAGAACCGCTACATCGGCCGCACCTTCATCATGCCCGGGCAGCAGCAGCGCGAGACTTCGGTGCGCCGCAAGCTGAATGCAATTGATCTCGAGTTCCGTGGCAAGAACGTACTGCTGGTCGACGATTCGATCGTGCGCGGCACCACCTCGGCGCAGATCATTGATCTTGCGCGCGAGGCGGGCGCGAAGAAGGTGTACTTCGCCTCCGCGGCGCCGCCGGTGCGCTTCCCCAACGTGTACGGCATCGACATGCCGGCGGCAAGCGAGCTGGTGGCGAGCGAGCGCACGGTGGATGAGGTCGCGAGTCTCATCGGCGCGGATTGGCTCATCTATCAGGATCTTGATGATCTGGTCGCGGCGTGTCGGCACGACGATGCGCGCATCGAGGAGTTTGACACCTCGTGCTTCTCCGGCGAGTACGTCACCGGCGACGTGACGCCTGAGTATCTGGAGAAGCTGAAACTCGAGCGCTCGGATGCAGCCAAGTTGAACCGGCGCGACGAACGCGGGCCGTTCAAGCTCGTACGCGGCTGACGCGGGTTGCCCAGGCGCACATGTCGCCGTGACCTCGCCCGACCCTCGCCGGCAGCTACTGTTGGAGCTCTTTCAGGCGGGTCTCGCGCGCGTCGAGGGCCGTCACTGCACCGGCGCCGCGCTGCGCGCCGCCGCGTGGCGTCCGCTACGGGTCTGGACCGCTGCCGTCGGCAAGGCGGCATCCGCCATGGTCATGGGCGCCCACGATGCGCTCGGCCGCGCACAGGAGCGCGTCCTGCTCATTACCAAGGACGGTCACGTGGCGCCGGAGGCGCGCGCGCTGCCGGACATTGAAATTCACGAAAGCGCGCATCCGCTGCCGGACGCGCGCTCAATTGCCGCCGGCGAGCGCCTGCTGCGCTGGACGCAGGAGTTGCCGCCTGATGTGGAGCCGCTGTTCCTGATTTCCGGCGGCGCCTCGAGTCTCGTCGAGGTGCTGGCACCCGGTGTGACGCTTGAGGAGCTCAAGCGCCTGCACGATGCAGGCATCGCCTCCGGAATTGCCATCGCGGAACTCAATGCGAATCGCACCCGGCTCTCGCGCATCAAGGGCGGCCGGTTGACGGCTGCGCTCGCGGGGCGCCGCGCGCGTGCACTCTTCATCTCCGATGTGCCCGGCGATGATCCCGCCGTCATCGGATCCGGACTCCTGGGCCCTGCGGCAGGCGCCGCCGACGCGGTCGAACGCACCGTGGTCGCCTCCATTGACGACGCGGTGGCCGCGGCGGGCGCGCTGGCGCAGGCGCGCGGCCTCGGCGTGCGGATGGCGGCCGAGCGCTTTGACGGCGATGTTCGCCGCCTCGCCGTGCGCTTCACGCACGAACTGGATCTGTACCCTGCAGGCGTCCACATCTGGGGCGGCGAGTCCGTGGTGCGCTTGCCGGCGCATCCCGGACAGGGCGGCCGCAATCAGCATCTCGCGCTTGCCGCGGCGCGCAGCATCGCCGGGCGGCGCGATCTGCTCTTGCTCGCCGCGGGGACCGACGGAACGGATGGCGTGACCCTCGATGCGGGCGCGCTCGTGGATGGCGAGTCCTGCGCGCGCATCGCGCTCGCCGAACTCGACGTTGAAGACTGCCTGCGGCGCGCCGACTCGGGGACGGCGCTCGCGCGTGCCGGCGACCTCATCCACACGGGACCCACAGGCACGAACGTCGGCGACCTCGTGATCGGTGCCAAATGCGGCTCCTGATGATCGAAGACGATGCGCGCTTCGGCGCGCTCATCCTGCACCACGCCAGCTGCCGCTGGCCGGAGGCGCGCCTCACCGTGCACAGCCCACGCACGCAGGGCGCGGTCTCGCCCGAGTTTCTGGCGCAGGGTTTTGATGCGGTACTGGTCGCAGGCAGCGGGACCGATGGGTGCGGGCTCGACTGGCTGCGGAATGTGGCTGGGCGGCCGGGATTTGCGCCGCTCGTGTTCTTGAGCTCCGACGCCCGCAAGGCGAGCGCGAGGAAGGCGCTGGCACTGGGCGCGCAGGCGGTGCTCGATCGCGCCAACATCGAGCACGGCGAGCTGATCGCGGTGCTCGCCGCGGCCGCGGAGAAACAGGCCATCGCGCGGGCCAACTGGCGTACCGCCGTCGACGCGCACGAGGCGCAGCGCTTCAGCGGTGCCTTCGTGCCAGGCTACCGCCGCATCCGCCAGCTCGCGGGCGGTCGCGTCTCCGATTTGTATCTGGCCGAGAGCGAGCAGGCCGGCACGCTCGTCGTGCTGAAAGTGGCGCGCGATCGGGAAAAGGAAAACGAGCTCGATCAATCCTTCCTGCGCTTCCTGCAGGAGTACGAGATCGTGCGTCGCATCATCCATCCGAGCATCGTGCGTCTCTACGACCTCGGCGTGAGCGACGAGCACGCCTATCTCGTCATGGAATATTTCCGCGCCGGCGACTTGCGCACCCGCATGAAGACGGGGCTCGCGCCGCGCGAGGCGTTGCGCGTCGCCGCGGCCATCGCCGAGGCGCTGCAGGCCATTCACGCCGCCGGCATCCTGCACCGCGACCTGAAGCCAGGGAACGTCATGCTGCGCGATGACGGCAGCGTGGCGCTCATTGACTTCGGTCTTGCCAAGGACGCCGCGCTCAACGTCGAGATTACCGACCGCGGCTTCATATTTGGTACGCCACACTATATGAGCCCTGAGCAGGGCCACGGCGAACCCATCGATGAGCGCAGCGATCTCTATAGCCTCGGCGTCATCCTCTTCGAGATGCTCGCGCGGGCGAAGCCCTTCGCTGACGACAATCCGATGGCGATCATCTACAAACACCGCCACTCACCCATCCCGCGCGTGCCGGCGCAGTTCGCGCCGCTGCAGGGGCTCATTGACAGCTTGCTCGCAAAACAGCCGGCGGATCGCCTGGTCGATGCGGCGACGGCGGCCGCGGCGCTCACCCACATGGCGGAAGAACTAGCGGGGTAGTTCGCGCAGCTCGAAACCGCCGCGCTCATACCACAGATAGCTGCCCTGCTCGTACCAGGCGCCGAGCACGATGCGTTGCGCGCTCTCGCCGTCGATCAGGATATGGTGGATGGCGGGCCGATGCGTATGTCCGTGGATGATGCGCCGCACCGCGAGCGCACGAAAGCTCTTCTCGACGGCACTCGCGTTGACATCCATGATCTCGCGCACGACCCGCGCCGTGTGCACCTGGCTGTCGGCACGGGCCTGCTGCGCGAGGTGCTCGCGCGTGGGCAGCGGCAAGCCGAGGAAGCGCTGCTGCCACGCAGGCGTGCGCACGCTGCTGCGCAGCCTCTGGTAGGCGCGATCATCGGTGCACAGCGCATCGCCGTGCGTGAGCAGCACCCGCTCGCCGTCGAGTTCGACGAGGGTGGGGTCGACGAGAAGCGCACAGCCGGTGCGCTGGCAGAAATCGCTGCCCAGGAGGAAGTCGCGATTACCGTGCATGATGAATGCAGCCACGCCCGTCGCGGTAAGTCCCCGCAGGGCCGCAGCGACTCGCGCCTTGCCGGGATCCGCATCATCATCGCCGATCCATGACTCGAAGAGGTCACCGAGGATGTACAGTGCCTCGGCGGGCCGGGCATGCACTTCGAGGAAAGACAGGAACTGCTCGATCGACTCGGGAGCACCCGCATCCAAGTGCACGTCCGAGACAAAGAGCCGAGCCATGGCCCTAATGCGAGGGGGGCGTGGGTGCCGCCGGAGTGGCCGGAGGGGGAGGCGCGGCAGCCGGCGGGCTCGGTGCCGGAGCTGCGGCCGCCACATTCACCTCTTCAATCTTCTGGATGATGATGGGCTTCAGCGGTGCATCGGACTTGAACGGGCCGACACTGCCGGTCGCCACCGCACCGATGCGATCGACGACGTCCATGCCCTCGACGACGTGTCCGAAGACCGCGTAGCCCCAGCGCGTGGCGAGCGGATCAAGGTCCGAATTGTCCGCGATATCGACGTAAAACTGCGCATTGCCCGAGTGCGGGCTGTCGCTGCGGGCAAGACCCACCGCGCCGCGCTTGTTCTGCAGGCCGTTGCCGGATTCGTTGACGACCGGATCGTGGCTGGGCTTCAGCTGCATGTCGCTCGCGGCATGCCCTCCACCCTGGATGACGAAATTGCCTACCACGCGGTGAATGAGCGTATCGGTGTAGTGGCCCTCGCGCACGTAACGCAGAAAGTTCGCGACCGTCAGCGGCGCGCGCTCCGGTGCGAGCTCGATGACAAACTGGCCCATGCTGGTGGTCACACGCACCCGGGGTGTGTTCGCGGCGAGGGCGGGGGTCAGGTTCAGGACGAGGAGCGCCGCTGCCAGCGAGCGCCAAGCGAGGTGTTTCATTGGCGAATTCTATCGCATGGCACGCGGCAAGCCGCGACAAGCTTTTGGGGGTGGCTGGCTTCCCTTAACATGGGTGCCAGCGATGTCCCCAGACCGTCTTAATGCCATGCACACCGTCACGCGCTTTGCGCCGAGTCCCACCGGGGACTTGCACCTGGGCAATGCCCGCACCGCGCTTTTCAACGAGCTCCTCGCGCGGCGCACGCGCGGGCGTTTCCTGCTGCGCATTGAGGACACCGACGCGCAGCGCAGCCAGGATGCGCACACCCGCGCACTCATCGCAGACCTGCGCTGGCTCGGCCTTGAGTGGGATGCGGGACCCGACCGCGAAGACGCGCACGGCCCCTACCGCCAGTCCGAGCGTGGCGCGATCTACGCCGCCGATTTCGCCGCGCTTGAGACCCGTGCCGTCGTCTATCCGTGCTACTGCTCGGCGCTCGAGCTTGAAGTCTCGCGGCGCACGCAGCTCGCCGCCGGCAAGCCGCCGCGCTACGCCGGGACCTGTCGCAACCTGGACGCTGCCGAGCGCGCGAGCCGCCATGAGCGCGGCCTCATCCCGACCCTGCGTTTTCGCGTGCCGGCGGGCAAGCGCATCGAGTTCGTGGATTTCGTGCACGGGCCGCAGAGCTTTCTGAGCGATGACATCGGCGACTTTGTGGTGCGGCGCGCGGACGGCACGGCCGCCTTCTTTTTCTGCAATGCTGTGGATGATGCGCGCATGCAGGTCACGCAGGTGCTGCGCGGCGAGGATCACCTGGCCAACACGCCGCGCCAGCTGATGATCCTCGCGGCGCTTGATCTGCCCGCGCCGCGCTACGGTCATGTCTCACTCCTGGTGGGTCCGGACGGCGCACCGCTCTCCAAGCGCCATGGGGCCGCGAGCGTGCGCGAATACCGCGAGCGCGGTTTTACCGCCGCCGCCATCGTCAATCACCTCTTCAGGCTCGGACATGCAACCGCCGAGCACGGCTTTCTTTCCCTTGCGGAGATGGCGCAGGCCTTCGATGCCACGCACCTCGGGCGCGCGCCGGCGCGTTTTGATGAGCAGCAGCTGCTCGTGTGGCAGAAGGACGCGGTGCATCGGATGGACGATCGCGAAGTGCATGCGTGGCTTGCCCCGATCCTGCCGCACGCCTTGGATGCCGACGCGCTCAACGCCTTCATCGAAGCGGTGCGGCCGAACATTGTGCTGCCCGAGGACGCCAAGGCCTGGACGGACATTATTTTCGGAGGCCCGCTGCAACTGGCTGCCGCTGATGCGGAGATCATCCGCAGCGCCGGCAGCGGCTACTTTTCCGCCGCTGCGCAGGCGGCTGACGGGCGTGCGGAACTGCCGGCGATACTCGCCGCGGTGCGCGCCGCGACTGGCAAAACCGGCGCGGCGCTCTACAAACCTCTGCGCCTCGCGCTGACAGGGCGGCCGCAGGGTCCGGAGCTTGCGCCCCTTTTGAAGGCGATGCCCTCAGGCAAAGCGCGCGAACGGCTGGCGCGCTTTGCCGGCCCCACCACATGATCCGCATCCACAATTCCATGACGGGCGCCAAAGAGGAGTTGCGCCCCCTCGAGGATAAGCGCATTGGCATCTATGTCTGCGGCGATACCGTCTACGATCTTGTGCATATGGGTCACGCGCGCTCCAAGATCGTCTTCGACGTCGTGCGCCGCTACCTCATGCACCGCGGCTACGAGGTCAACTTCGTCCGCAACATCACCGACATCGACGACAAAATCATTCGCCGTGCGGCGGAGCAGAATCAGCCGATCAATGAGTTCACCGAGCACTTCATCGCGCAGATGCACCGCGACTACGACAGCTTGGGCATTCTGCGGCCCGATCACGAGCCACGCGCCACCGAGTACGTGCAAGGAATGATTGATCTTGCGGCGGACCTCATCGCCAAGGACTACGCCTATGTCGCCGCCAACGGCGACGTCATATACAGCGTCGCCGCTTTTGCCTCCTATGGGCAGTTGTCCGGCCGGCGCCTGGCCGACCTGCGCGCCGGAGCACGCGTCGAAATTGACGAGGCGAAGCGCGATCCGCTCGACTTTGTCTTGTGGAAACATTCGAAACCGGGCGAGCCGGCATGGCCGTCGCCCTGGGGCCCGGGGCGTCCGGGCTGGCACATCGAATGTTCAGTCATGGCTGAGGAATTTCTCGGTACGCGCTTCGACATTCACGGCGGCGGTCTCGATCTGAAGTTTCCACATCATGAGAACGAGATTGCGCAAAGCTGCGCGGCGAGCGGCGACAGCTTTGCGCAGCTTTGGATGCACAACGGCTTTCTGACGATCGACGATGAGAAAATGTCGAAGTCGCTCGGCAACTTCTTCACCGTCCGTGAGGCGCTGCGGGTGGTGCGCGACCCCGAGGTCATCCGTTATTTCATACTCTCGAGCCACTACCGCGGCCCGCTCAACTATTCACTCGAGCAACTCGATCAGGCCGACGCTGCGCTTACCGGGATCTATACGGCGTTGCGCGGGCAGCCGGCGTGTGCGGCGGGCGGGGCGAGCGAGCACTCGCGAGCGTTTGCGGAGGCGATGGATGATGACTTCAATACGCCGCTCGCCCTCGCCGAGCTGAAGAGCCTTGCGCGCGCCGTGAACCTGGCGCACACCCAGGGGCGCAAGGGCGAGACCGCGTCGCTGGCGTCCGAGCTGCGCGCGCTCGGCGGCGTTCTTGGGCTCTTGCGCCTCGATGCGGAAGAATGGCTGAAGAAGGCGAGGCCCGCCCACTCGCCGCAAGCGACGGCGACGGCGGATGCGAACATCGATGCGCTCATCGCCCGGCGCATCGAGGCGCGCAAGCGCAGGGACTTCGGCGAGGCGGACCGCATCCGCGACGAGCTCGCGCTCGCAGGGGTGGTGCTCGAGGACGCACCCGGTGGCGCAACGACGTGGCGCCGTAACTGAGGTACCATCGGAGAGGTTCGGTTTCGGTTCGGGGCATGGCGCAGTCTGGTAGCGCATCTGCTTTGGGAGCAGAGGGTCGCAGGTTCAAATCCTGCTGCCCCGATGTCCATTCCGGGCACATGGGGTGACACATCGTTTTGGCGTGCGGATCGCACGGGTCTCCCGGATCTGCCGCACTCGATCCGAAGGCCCTTGGCATTGGCACAGTTAGTCCTGCGGGTCACCCAGGAGTCGGCCCAGCAGCACGACATCTTCGGGGTGTCCGTCGAATAAAAATTGTTCTTTTCGGATACCTTCTAGGGTAAAGCCAGCCTTCTCAAAGGCGCGTCGGCTGCCGACGTGGGAAGCGTAGCAGCCGGCCGTGACCTTGCGCAGTCGCAGAGGCAGTCGTGCGATCTCGCACAGCAAGCCTATGGAGGTTGAGGCCACGCCCATGCCCCAGGCTGCGCGATCCCCGATCATCAAGCCGATTTCGCCCGTTCGATGCGGCCAGTTGATCGGGCCGAGCTTGATGTTGCCGACGTGGTTGCCGTGTTGCGCGTTACCGCCGGGTCGGTAGCGTATGCCGAGAAAGAGGTTATCCGCAGAGTCCAAAAGCGCGCCAACAAACGCCCTCGTTGACTCCACCGTATGCGCCTGGAACCGGCTCTCCAGATACCGATTGATCACCGGCTCATTGAGCCAGGCGACGTATTGATCCGTGACGTGGCGGGGCTCAAGCAAAAACAACTCCACCGGGGAGTCGAATGACGCGCGCGGTATATCAACGTGCATCTTAGGTTTGCAGCCTTATTGGAATGCCGGCGCTGCGCACGTGCGCACGGGTCTGCATGGGGTTCTGGTCCCGGAAGCAGAAGAACGTGCCGGCGGCGACCCCTTCGGCGCCGGCGACGAGAAATCCATCGACAAAATGCTGCGCGACCCCACAGCCGCCGGAAAGTATCACCGGTACGTCTACGGCCGCGGCGACCGCTTTGCCGACGACCAGGTTGAGGCCAGCTCCCGTGCCATCCCGGTCCGCGTCCGTAAGAAGAATTTCACCCGCACCGAGGTTCGCAGCGCGCTCGGCCCACTCGAGCACTTCAACGCCCGCGTCACGTGCCGCGTGGTGCGTCATGACCCCATCCCGTTGCTTCGCGGCGTCATGCCGGAAGTCGATCGACACGACCACACATTGGGACCCAAAGCGCTCGGCGGCGCGGCTGATGAGGCTGGGGTCGTGGAGAGCGGCCGCATTAATCGAGACCTTGTCGGCGCCTCGCTCCAAGAGCAAAGCAAAGTCATCGAGCTTGGTCACACCGCCTCCCACTGCAAGCGGCATGAATGTTTCAGACGCGAGGCGCTCGATCATGCTCAGGAGCGGGACGTCGGTCGCCACGGGCAGGCTGTCAATATTGAGAACAATGAGCTCGTCCGCCAGCTGCGCCTCGTAGATCTTAGCCTGGGAAATGGGGTCGCCGACGTCAGACACCTGTGTATAGTTCTGGGTCACGACCAGGATTGGCCGGGTGACCGCTCCGTAGACCCTGTCCCTGATCAGCAGCTTCGGGATGATCCGCCTCTTAAGCATCAGTCTGCAACGCCAGAAAGGACTCGATCAAGCGCATGCCGGCCGTCTGGCTTTTTTCCGGGTGGAACTGCACTGCCAGAATATTGCCTCGGCGGACGACGGCGCTGAAGTCACGGCCGTGATGACAAATTCCCACTTCGCTCCCGAGCGCCGGGTCCTGTAAGGCGAATGAGTGATCGAAGTAGAAATCGACCGAGTCACCCGCCGCGAAGAGTCCCAGCGGCTGCTTGAATACAACGTTGTCCCACCCGACGTGCGGGACGCGAATGCCGCGGCCCGCGTCGCGGCGCAGCTCCGTCACGGTGCCGCCCACCCACCCAAGACCCGCATGCCGGCCGAGTTCCTCGCTGAAATCCGCCATGAGCTGCATGCCCACACAGATCCCGAGGAGCGGCTTGCCTTCAATCAGAGCCGCGCGCTCGATCGCCGGCAGCAGACCGCTGTGTCGCAGCCTTTCGGCGCAAAACCCGAACGCGCCAACGCCGGGCAGGATGAGATGACTGCAGGCGTCCGCATCGCCCGGGTCAGAGACGAGCCGCGCGCGCGCGCCGACCGACTCAACGGCGTTGACGACCGAGCGGATATTGCCCGAGCGGTAGTCCACGATTCCGACTGTCAGGGCGGTTTTCATAGACGTCAAAACGCAGGAGCCGGCGACGGCTATTTCTGCCGCGATCTCCAGCGAATGACTTGAACTTCAGCGTCGGCCCGGTTCATAGGTCCCTCCCGGCTCCAGCGCTCAGTGTCCCGCAAGGCCTCGCCCGGCAGCGTTGTTTTCGGATCGTGCACGTAGGGAGAGACCTGGTGGGTCATTGCGATGTCGAGGAACTCCTGCTCGGTCAGTCCGACGAAGTCTAGAAACAGGTCGAGACTGGGCGGGCGTCGGCCCTCAAACTCCTGCACCAGGCGGTCGCCGTCTTCCTTGGTCATGCGGCCGTTGCGCACATCGAGCGCGATGAGGTGCGAGGGCCGCGAATATCCGCGCTTGATGAACTTGATGTAGTCGCGCACGCCCTGCATGTAGCATTCAATCTTTTCGTAGTTGTACTCCGGGGGCACATTCTCGACGCGGTCGCCCTTCCAACCGAGGTCCCGCTGAATGATCTCGGACTGCTTTTTCACATCCCACGGAATGTAGGACCCCAGGCACACGGATCGATAGCCGATACGCCGCAGTTCCTTCAGCGGCGGGTAGGTATAGGGTTTGAGGTCGCGCGGATCGACAATGCCGCCCAGTCGGATAAACATATCTTCCGACGTAATGCCCAAATTGATGTAGCGATTGAAGCGCTTCTCGTCGACTTCCTCCGACTGCGTATAGTCGTAGTACGCCGTGTATTCGGCGGACGGCTCACCCCACACAATGAGCGGAATGTTCTTCTCTATGGCCAGATGCATCGGGTAGGAGAAGATGCCGGTGTGGCAGTGCCAGCAGAAGTCGCCCTTCTCGAGAAAGCTCTGCAGCATGAGCTTTTGCACGACTTTCCAATTGGGCGTGAAGGTCAGGATGTCCACGCCGAGACGACGGACCGTGCGTTTGACGTTTTCCTCGAGATTCGGCCGCAGGAACCCGTGATCGAAGCGCACCACCAGCGGTTTGATGCCGTACTCTTTGACCAGGTAGTTGAGGGTGTAGGTGCTGTCTTTGCCACCGCTGAACGGCACCAGGCAATCGTAGTCGTTGCGACCGCGGTATTGCGCGATCAATTCGTCCAGATCCTTCTTGCGCTGCTCCCAATTGATGGCACCCGCCTTGAATAAGTGCTGATTGCAGATGTTGCAGACACCGGACTCATCGAAGGTGATGGTTTCATGGGTCTCGGGGAGGTTGCATTTTATGCATCGCTTCATGATTGTCCCAGTTTGACAAATTGTGCCTTCTATCATCAGCGCACATTTGCGGCTGAATCGGCGGCGGATTGCACAGCCCCGCCGCGATGATCTCCTAGAGGTGCTTGCCGCCGTCGCCGTGATTCAGAGCGGGCGCATTTCGGAGCACTCCTTTGCAATCGGCAAACCTGCACTGCGACTCGATCTTGTCTCCGCGCTGCCCTACAAATGGGCGCACCCTCTCTCTCCGGCGCCGCAACTGCATGATCCTCGCCTTGTCACGATCACGGCTCAATATGATCTATATCCGCGCAACGAAACCGCGAACCGCGCTGTCAAGCAGAATAAGCAGCCGTGGATGAATGCGACTTTACACCGCGCGGACACCACGGTGTCGGTCAGATCAGCTCCTCCGCAGCAGCAGCTCGGATGACTCGCTGCGCCAAAGGTCTTAGTTCCCATTGCGATTTGAAGTATCATTTCGCCACGGGGCGCTAATCCAGCGGAGGGAGCTGTAAGTCTTTGATTTTAAAAGGGCGCCCGTAGCTCAGGCGGATAGAGCATCGGCCTTCTAAGCCGAGGGTCGCAGGTTCGAGTCCTGCCGGGCGCGCCAGTCGCGCGGTTAGACGACGGTGGACGTAGCTCAGTTGGTAGAGCCCCGGGTTGTGGTCCCGGTTGTCGTGGGTTCGATCCCCATCGTCCACCCCACCTTCCGGGTGTTGGGAAGTGCAAGCGCGGGCCGTTAGCTCAGTTGGTAGAGCAGGAGACTCTTAATCTCTTTGTCGTAGGTTCGATCCCTACACGGCCCACCATTCAGATCAATCACTTGTGCTTCGATGGGTTCGTCATCCAGGGATGGAAAAGAAATGAGGGGGTGGTTTCTCGTCGCACTGCTGCTGGCGTCCGGAACGGTGCAGGCATCGGACTGGGTATCGCTCGGCAAGTGGGGTGACCGAAATGCTGAGATTTTGATCGATGAATCCAGCATCCGAGGCGCGGGCGAGATTCGGCGTGCGTGGTTCAAAGTCGCTTTCCCGTCACATATAGGCAGTGAAAGCGCAAGACAGAAGTGGGAGACGTTCCTATTGATACGCATTGCATTCAATTGCAGCGAAAAGACTTCGCTCGATGAAGTCCAGAAGCTGTACTACAGCGATGGAGCTATGGTGGCCAGGCCCGCGGAAAGCTTTTCTGACCGCTGGTATCCCGTCGCACCCGGAACCTTGGGGAACAAGGAGATGCAGTTCATCTGTGCGTGGAAGCCGAAATGATGAACAAGTTACCCTGTACTGCGATCCGACTGCTGCTGGGGTGCGGCGCGGCCCAAGCCTCAGAGTGGATGTCAACGAGTTAATGGGCGCAAAGAAGTCGCTGGCTCCCGCTTCGATGACGCCGCTGGGGCGCCCAAGTCTGGATTTGCCGTGGATAAGGCGATGCGGCAATGAGCACCGGAGAGCGCCCGGATTTTTCGGGTCGATGGACGTCGGCCAGAAGGGTGATGCAGTGGCGCATCGGAACGGGGACGTCGCCAACCGGCCGCGGATCCAATTGCAACGGTGAACCGTGCTTCTCCCCCCGGCTCGCGAGCCTCTTTAGAACGCTTAAAGATTGTTGTGCGCTGAAGCGCGTCAGGCGTGTATCGCCAAACGAGCCACGCTGTCGAGCCGGTTGAGGTCGAGAACGCCCGTCATCTCCTCTTCGGGGAGCGGCCGGTAGAGGAAATACCCTTGCACTGCGTCACAGCGCTGAGCCCGAAGAAACTTCAGCTGATCCGCAGTCTCGACCCCCTCCGCCACCACTTTCAGTTTCAAACTATGTGCCATGGCGATTATGGCGCGAGTGATTTTCTTGCCACCGGAGTCCGCGGGAATATCGCGAATGAACGAGCGATCTACTTTGAGGGTATCGATTGGGAAGCGCTTGAGGTAAGCGAGCGATGAATAGCCTGTTCCGAAGTCATCGATTGCGATCTGCACACCGATCGATTTCAATTTCTCGAGCACGGCTACAGCGCAATCCCCATGTGACATGACCATGCTTTCAGTAATTTCCAATTCCAGACTTGACGGATCGAGTCCACTGGCGTGGATGATCCGGGTCAACTTCAGAAGGAGCAACGGATCCGCAAACTGGCGCACTGAAAGGTTGACAGCGACACTGAGCTCCGTCAGGCCCCGATCCTGCCAAGCCTTGTTCTGCGCGCAAGCCGTGGCAAGCACCCATTCGCCGATAGGTACGATCAGACCTGTCTCTTCGGCAAGGGGAATAAATTCGATCGGCGGCACAAGTCCACGGAGGGGATGCTTCCAACGCAAGAGCGCCTCGGTCCCCGTGATCAACCCAGTCATGGTTTCTACTTTGGGCTGATAGTGGAGCAGAAATTCGCCCCGCTCCAAGGCATGGCTCAGGTCCGATTCCAGCTCCAGCCGTTCGACCGTATGCACGTTCATCGACGGTGAGTAAAACAGGTAATTGTTTCGCCCCGCCGACTTGGCGCGGTACATGGCCACATCAGCCGCTTTAAGCAGTGCTTGCGAATCGTTGCCGTCGGATGGGAAAACGCTGATGCCAATGCTTAATGTTACGTGGCAATCCTTTCTCCCAAGCACGTAAGGTGCGCTCAACGATTCGACGAGCCGCTGGGAAAAGGTGGAGATACCCATCAGATTTTCGTGGTTTTCAGTCAAGACGGCGAACTTGTCACCGCCGACGCGCGCCACCGTATCGCCTTCCCGTGACTGAGCCCGCAAGCGGTCGGCAACCTGGCGCAACAAAACATCTCCGACTTCGTGCCCCAACGAGTCGTTGATCACTTTGAAGCGGTTCAGGTCCAGAAACAAAATCGCCAGTTGTAAGCCGGTGCGATGGTGCCGGCTCAGGGCTTGTTCGAGGCGCTGGTTCAACAGCAAGCGATTGGGAAGCGAAGTAAGATCGTCATGAAAGGCGATATGATTTAGCCAGTCCTCCGCGCGCTTCCTGTGTCGAAGTATGCGCAGTGATAACACAATTCCGAGCAGCAGCAGACCAGGGGTTGTGGCAAGCATGACTCCCTGGAGCGATCGGTAAGTCGTGCGGGATGCCTCGCTTAGGGCATCGACGAATTGGTTCTCGATGGGGGCGAGCTTTTCGTTGATAACGAAGATCTCGCCGAGAATGGATTGGACCTTCTCGGCGCGCGGCGAGGGAGACTCAAGCTCACGCTGCAGTAGCGTTCCGGCTTGGTCTAGTTGAACGATGTAGCGGTCGCCCGCGTCCCAGGCTCGAATAGCCCGCTGCATAAATCCGACCCATCCAAATCTCCGATACAGCTTGAACATTCCGTCGACGTCGTCGATATGATTCCCGCCACGGATAAATCCTTGCTGGACAATTTCGATATCCGGATTCGGCCTGTCCATCTCGACCCGAGCTTCGTGGTCTCCCACGAGGACAGCGACGTCCGCGCGAAATTGGCGCAGCTCCTCGGGCGCGCGACTGGCGGCGTACTTTTGTAGATGATAGACGGCGTCTTTCTGGGCTTTTGACCACAAACTCTCCCCACCAACATACGCACGCACCGACGACAGCAGCCCGAAGCTGAAATTTGCAAGCATCAACAGAGCGAGCACAATCGCAGCAAACATCCAAATGATCGCAAACGGGGAACTCGCCTCTGGCGCCGCTACTGAAGACTCTGTTTGGGTCAATTTGTAGGACCGTTCGTTCACGATGCCTTATTGGGCTCTCGGATCCGCCCTGGGCCAATCCCGGTCATTGCCCCTGCCAGTGCGCGCTGCTGCCAGGCACCACGCACCCGCAGGAAACGGCATGCGCTTGGCCGCGTTCGCCGACTCGGCTGGATCGACCTTGTTCGTCACTTTGCGCCGCCTTAGGGTCGGTTGCTGCTCGCTGAACTTCGACGCATCGGTCGCGGCGAATAACGGCGCCCTACAGCTTACTACCGCACGGCGCACGAACGATTTCGGTCGATTTTATCGAATCGTGTTAACGCATGATGTGAGCTAAAGCGCCAAATTCGCGCCCGCTGAGACAATTCTTGCTAGAACGTGACACTGCTGGGCGTCGCTTGCCGTAAGCCGTTGAATTCCTCGATTCAACCCCGCCAAACAAATGCAAAAAAAGCGCGGTTCGGATCACCTCTAGGAGCTGGTTTGACAAGCCAAATGCCGACGCTATGCAAGAGTAAGCGCTTGTCCACGTGGCCGCTTTACTCGCAACGAAGAGCACTATTCCTGACGGCATTTCAATACCGCCGCAAATGCGCCTTGAGTTGCGGCTTCGCCAACTCCATCTGAGCAGGCTCGCTGCGGCAGTTGTGGATCGACACGCGCCAAATATCCCAACTATTTGACCTCGTGAATATCTTGCTATTGCTTGTTGCGATTCACGCGGTAATGAGCGTGCTGCCTTGTAGTCATTACGATCGTCCTAGGGGTTGGCGCGTTATGATCCTTGGTGTGGCCGTGCTCCTATTTGCGGCTGCATGTTGCCGCGCCGAATCGACGCTTGGAGGGCATCTACCGGCCCGAGTGATGCTCCAATTCCTAATTCCAGCAGCTGTCGGGCCGGCGTCTAGTTGCGGTATGTGCGCGTGGACTCTGTGGCGTATTCATACGAAGCCGATGCTCTAAAAGTGGAATCCGAGTAGGCCTTTGGTCACAAAGGTTCCGATCGCGGGCAAAATCGTTTCCGCTCCCATCCGCCGGGAGAATCGCTAGTCTTCCATCCAAGGAGCTGATTTTCGCAACTGCGATAACTTGCGTGAGCCTCTTTGCTTGTTGGCGAGCGCAGCCGCGGCGCGTGTTGCGTGGATTGTGAGCGGGTTCGCGCACATTGTGGCCAAATTGCTGACTCCATGCTGTACGCTGCGCGTGCCACGGCCAGACAGGGATTGCAAATCAAATGTTGGACGTTGTACGACGACGGTTTCTCCTCGCGGTATTTGTCGTATCCGGATTCACCGGCCTCATTTATGAGTCCATCTGGTCGCACTACCTAAAACTTTTTCTCGGCCACGCTGCGTACGCCCAATCCCTCGTGCTCGCCATCTTCATGGGTGGGATGGCGCTCGGATCGTGGATGCTTGCGCACTATTCCTCGCGCATCCGACAGCTCCTCTGGGGGTATGTTTGGGTCGAGGGGCTGATTGGAATACTCGGCATTGCCTTCCATAGAACTTTTGTTGCGGCCGTCGATTTCTCGTATGCCTCGGTGATACCTGTGCTGCCCGCGGGAGTTTTACTGCAAGCCTACAAATGGTCACTGGCTGCCGTCATCATCCTGCCGCAGTCGGTGCTTCTGGGCATGACTTTTCCGCTGATAAGCGGCGGCCTGATCCGCCGCTGGCCTGCTCGACCCGGTGAGACGCTGGCTACGTTGTATTTCACCAATAGCTTGGGCGCGGCGATCGGGGTTCTCGTCAGTGGTTTTGTATTGATTGCAGCGGTTGGCCTGCCCGGCACCATTCTGACTGCGGGCATTCTCAACGTTGCATTGGCCTTGGTCGTTTGGTCCATCGTCCGGGATGGGACGGAACCGGCACCGGCCCTACAACCCGCATCGGCGCTCTCTATAGCCACGGATAGATTGAGCACGTGGTTCACGGTCGCGGCATTTTTGACCGGAGCTGCGTCGTTCATGTACGAGCTGGGCTGGATCAGGATGCTCAGTCTGGTGCTCGGCAGCTCCACCCATTCGTTTGAGCTGATGCTCAGCGCCTTCATCTTCGGACTCGCCTTCGGCGGGCTATATGTGCGCCGGCGCATCGAGCACCTCCGCGATCCGGCGACCTACGTGGGCTACGTCATGGTCGCCATGGGTGCCCTCGCCGCGCTCACCTTGCCGGCTTACAACCTGACGTTCGATCTCATGGCGTGGGGCCTGAGAGCCTTTGCGCGCACCGCGAGCAGCTATGTGGCACTCAATGTCATCGACCAGTCGATCGCGGCGCTCATCATGTTGCCGGCGACATTTTGCGCGGGCATGACCCTGCCGCTGCTGACGCATGCACTCATGCGCCGCGGCGCCGGTGAACGCGCCATAGGCACGATCTATTCGGTGAATACTCTGGGCGCCATTCTTGGCGTGCTGCTGACTATTCATATCCTCATGCCACTGATAGGCGTCAAAGGCGTGATTCTCGGGGGGGCAAGCATTCATATGGGTCTCGGCCTGTCACGCCTGCTCGTTGTGCGGCGCGCTCAGCCGCGCGCTTCAGCCGCGGCATTGGCGGCGTGCGGTGCAGTGTTGGGTTTTGTTATTTTTCTTGTCACTCTGGATCCTTCGCGATTGGCCTCCGGAGTCTACCGCACCGGATTTGCAACGCTGCCAGCAGACTCCACCGTTACGTATCTGCGCGACGGCAAGACCGCGACCATCAGTTTGGCAGAGCAGAATGGAATGGTGTTCATTGCTACCAACGGCAAACCGGACGCCGCCATACAAATGGGGCGCGGGGAAGCGGCGCCCGACGAAGCCACGATGGTGTTGGTGGCGGCACTGCCGCTTAGCATGCATCCAAATCCAGCGCGCGTCGCGAACATCGGATTCGGATCCGGACTGACGAGTCATGCGCTTCTTACCACCGGCATGGTCAAGCGCCTCGATTCGATTGAGATCGAGCCGCTGATGGTGGAAGCCGCCCGCAAGGGCTTTGGTTCCAGGATCGGCAACGTCTTCGAGGATCCGCGCAGCCACGTGACGTACGAGGATGCGAAGATCTTCTTTGCAAGTGCCCGTGAACCGTACGATCTGATCATTTCCGAGCCATCCAATCCGTGGGTCAGCGGCGTCGCCAGTCTGTTTTCGGACGAGTTTTACGGCCGTATCGCCCAGCATCTGAACCCCGACGGGTATCTCGTGCAATGGCTGCAGATTTATGAAACGAACATACAAATCGTAGCGTCGGTCATCAAGGCTTTGGCCCCGCACTTCGGCGCCTATGCGCTCTACGTGACTGACAATTCCGATGTTCTGATCATCGCGACGCGCGGCGCAGCACTGCGGACACCGGATGAGCGGATATTCCAATGGCCGATGATGCGCGCCGAACTCGAGCGGATCGGAGTGCAGTCGAGCGCCGACCTGCGGCTGCGAAGGCTCGGCGATAATCTGAGCATCGGTCCGCTGCTGCAGGCTCTGCCGGCGCCGCCGAACTCCGATTTTTTTCCCTTTGTGGATCTCAATGCGCCGCGCTTGCGCTTCATGGGGGAGACCGCGCTCGAGCTGCCCTCGCTGACACTGATGCCCATGCCGTTTCTGGAACTCCTCGGCGGCGCGGCGCCGGCGAGTCCGACCGCCGAGCCTTCCGCGCACAGTCAGCTGGCGCGGGACCGATCCTTGCGAACGGCTCGGGCCATCCAACAAGCGGCAGAAGGTGGGAGCCTCGATCAGCTCGACCCGGTGAGCGCGTCCTATCTGCTGCTCGTCGATACCCCGCGGGAGCGCTGTAGGGACACCGGGGCGCAGAATGCATGGAAACGGGCAGTGCGACATCTCAGCGACTCGACGGCGGCGTATCTAAGTCCGGCCGAGCTTGAGCCGATGTGGAACCGGATCAGGGCCAGCCCCTGTTATCGCGACGCCGCCGGCGGCCACAAGATGTGGGCGGATTTTTTCGCGGCGCTAGCCGGGCGCAACGCAACGGATATCTCACGGCTCGGAGCCCAGCTGCTCGCCACGCCGGCATTCGTATCGCAGGACGAGCTTGGATATCTCACCACCGCGACCGCTGCGGCGCTCATCCGATTGGGCCAGCCGGCACAAGCGCGCGATCTGCTGCAAGCGCAGTGGGATCGATTCGATCACTCAGGGCAATTTTCATTGGCACTGGGTGAAGTGCTGGCGTTGGCAGAGTCCTCTCGCGCTGCTAAGTCTAATCGCGCAATTCCCTAAGGCGGCGCGCGGTTCCCTGTCGGTTCAGGAGGCGCGCGACACCCGCAGTTGCGCTTTTGTCGACCTACCGGCGGCGCGCAGCGCGCTCCGCCGCAAAATTTCGCACCCTTGCATCCGACGGAACCGCCGCCCTCGCTGGTGCGTTAGGCTCTGCACCGGCTTCCAGGAGAGTTCAAATGCGTGCGTCTTTAACCCAAGCGGCGAGCGCGCTGCAGCAGGCGCTGGTCGGCGTCGTCCTCGCCCTTTCCTTGGCGGGATGTGTGGCCACGGTGCGCGGTACGGTCCCCGAGCCTGCCTATTACGGCGTCGAGGTGGACATTGCTCCACCGCCGCCGCAAGTCGTCGAGGTGCCACCTCCGCGGGTGGGCTTTGTCTGGGCTCCGGGCTACTGGAACTGGAACGGCCGAGCGCATGTCTGGGTCGAAGGTCGCTGGATGCCTGCGCGTGCAGGCTATCACTGGGCGCCTGACCATTGGGAGCAGCACAACGGCAGGTGGCGCTTCGCTCGAGGTCACTGGGAGCGCTGACGCTGCGGATGTTAGTGACGGGCGAGCCGATCGCCCGTCACTGCGGGGGCTTCACGTCATTGAATGGCAGCAGCTCGAGGACGCCGTTCGCTTCATTGGTGAAGACGTAAGTCGTAATCGATCCGTCTGCTATCGACAGGAATATGGGTCCAAGAATGATGTCTGACGTGCCCGTGTTGGCGAAATACGCATCGTATACGCCCGCCGACACCTGCAGGTAAGGAGTCGAGGACTTGAACGCGACCGCCGTATAATTGGGCGGCGGGCGATTGCCGTTGGTCGCCAATATGTTGAGCCCCATGTCATGTGGCACCAGATAGATGTCCATTGCCGGACCAAATTCGAATTCATAGGCCGCATTCAGGAACCTGAATTCCCCCTCCACCGGCACGCTGCGGCGATCATCCTGCAGCACCACGCCAACGATGGTCGGCAGCGGACCGACGGCGTATTCGGTATAGCTCTGGTCGGCCTGCGAGACAAATGACACCAGAAAGGTCAGATGCGACGGATCAGCCGTCGGCGCCGCGATCGTCCCGGCGACGCCCGAGTTCACATTGCCGTAAGCCGATTTCTGACCGAAGCCAATATCCTTGGCGAGGGTGCTCTGCAGGTTCAGGCCGCCGATGACGTTGAAGGGCGGCGCGGTCGCGGTCACGTTCGCGAAGGCAAGCTCGGCATCATCAGCCGGATTGGCAAACAGTACGCCGCTCGCGGAGTCGCCGGCTGCACCGGCGAGTGCATCGATCACGATGGGCGTCGAGCCCGGTCCGATGTTATCCGCGATCACGAAGAGCACGCGCTCCTGTTCGGTGACTGTGAGCGTATTCGCTGGAATCACATCCTCTCCCGTGAGCGCATTCTCCAGCTCGATCGTGAGATTCAGGCTGAGCGTCGCTCCGCTGTTCAGAAGTCCCGGGGGAATCGCGATCGTCAGGGTCGTATCGTTCGTGCTCTCGCCGAAATTGAGCCTCGCGATCTCCAGGCGCGACGTAATCCCGGCTCCCGGGGCGGTGATGAACACAATCACCGGAGGACCTTTGGTGGCCACGTCCATGATCTTGTAGATGACCTCGTACTGGGGTACGGGGCTGTCAAGGTCGGTATCCGAAGAAACGATGAACTTTGGATCGCTGGTGGTGCCGTAGGCGACCACCGTGTAGCCCACATTCGCCGCGAGAGTCTCGTTGACGGGTGTTCCAAAGGGCGTGTAGGTGATCGTCGGCTGCGTGACGAGGTCCGACGGGTTGACACCGGCGACCTGAATCGCATGGGATCCCGGTCCTGCGGCCGTCAGCGGAGTCATGGCGCCGTAGGTCGCGGACGAGACGTCGACGGTGTCTACGGTGAATTCGAGATCCGGAGAGTCCGTGACGAGGTTGACGCCGCGCAGGTGGGTGGTCGCGCCACTGCTGCTGCCCAGACACGAGGTGAGCGCGACACTGACGAGCACCGCCGGAACGACTTGGCCGAGGGCCTTCACGACACGTGCCATGCGCGCGCGTCTAGAAGGCCTGGCCAATCGAGAATTGGAAGTGTTCGATGTCGTCGCCATAGTTTAACTCCGAGTCATGATGATACTTCAGCGGTATCGCGTAGCTGAATTTGAATAATCCGAGGGGCGCGAGCCACTGCACCGCGACGCCGGTAGAGGTCACAAAGTTCTTCGGCGTAAAGGCGTAATCCACGGGAAAGCCGCCCTTGTCCGTGAAGAGTACGTTGCCCTTGGAGGCGACCTGACCGAAGTCGTAGAACAGCGTGGCGCGCGCGGTCGATGAGAATTTCTCCGGCACCGGCAGGATCGCTTCCACCTGCCCGGTGAGCGCCAGGTTGCCGCCGTACGGATTGCCGTGGGAGTCGCGCGGTCCGAGCGTGCCCTCACGGATGCCGCGCACCGAATCCGGCCCGCCCAGATAGAAGTTCGAATAGGGCGGCACGGCCGTCGTGTTGCCCTCCGGGTAGGCCTGCGCGAGCCGGCCGGTGATGCTGATGGGGTAACGGGCGAGGTATGGCAGGTGGAAGAACTGCTGGAACTCGTAGCTTGCGAGCCCGTACTGCACATCGGTGCCGGGTACAGTCTGCTGCACGCTAAACGCATGGCGCGCGCCGGAGGTGGGAAACAGCGTGCGATTGCGGGTGTCGAAGCTCCAGCCGGTGGACAGCAGCACATCGGTGAACCGCGTCCCGTAGAGATAATAAGTGATGCCGTTGGTGTACAGCGTATCGGTGAACGAATGACCGTTCTGCTGCACCCAGTCGATCGCCTGCAGCGCGCTGCCCGTCGCCGAGGTGAGAAGCTGCGAGGTCTGCAAGGCGCCGCCGAAGCGGAAGACCTGATACTCGGTGAGGGGATAGGCGTATTCGAGGCCGAGCTGCAGGGTCTTGGAGGACAGTGCCGAGGCGTTCGACACGAACTGTGTGATGTCGCGGTAGCTCAAGGTGGTGACGCGCTGGATCCCGTCGACGGTCGCATAGGGATTGGTCTGCGACAGCGAGTACACCTTGCTGTAAAGGCCGCCTTGCAGCTCGAGGGCGACGCGCTCGCCGCTGCCGAGGAAGTTCGCATCGGCGTAGCTGCCGTTCAGGATGAACTTCTGCGACTCGGAATAGCCGATGCCGCCGCTCAATTGCGCGCTCGGGCCCTCCTCGACCTGGAAGTTCACGTCGACCATGTCGGCGGAGCCGGGCACCGGCGTCGTCTCGAAGGTGACGGTTTTGACGTAGGAGAGCCGCTGGATGCGCTGCTTGGAGCGATCGAGCGCGACGTTCGACAGCCATCCGCCTTCGAGCTGGCGCATCTCGCGCCTGAGTACCTCGTCGTTGATGCGGTTCTGGCCGGCGAAGGTGATGTTGCGGACATAGACGCGGTTGCCGGGATCGACAAAGAACGTGAGGCTCACCTGCTTCTTCTCATCGTTGGTGGTCGGCACCGGATCCACTTTCGCAAAGGCGTACCCGTCCTGCCCCATGCGGTTCTGCATGAGCTCCTGGGTCGCGGTGATGAGCTTGCGGGAGAAGATCTGGCCCGGCTGGATGAGAAGCAGTTTGCGCAGCTCCGCCTCCGGTACGACGAAGGTGCCGGCGAGCTTCACCTCGGAGACCCTGTAGACCGCGCCCTCATCGATGTTCACCGTGATGAAAATGTCGTCTTTTTCAGGCGCGATGGCGACCTGGGTCGATTCCACCTGAAAGTTGGCATAGCCGCGGTCCATGTAGAACGAGCGCAGCTTTTCCAGGTCCCCCTGCAATGACTCGCGCGAATAGCGGTCGTCCTGCTTGTACCAGGAGAGCCAGTTCGGCGTCTTCAGCTCAAAGGACTGGATGATCTGGGCGTCGGTGAACGCCTGGTTGCCGACGATATTGATCTGACGGATCTTGGCGCGCGCGCCCTCCTTGATATCGATCTTGATCTTGACGCGGTTGCCGCTTTGCTCCTCCACCTTGGCGTCGATGCGCACGGCGTACTTGCCGCGGCTGAAGTACTGATCCGTGAGGTACTGCTGCACGTCCTCGAGCACCGAACGGTCGAAGGTCTTGCCGGCGGCAAGGCCGACGTTGCGCAGCGACTTCTGCAGATCTTCGGTCTTGATGTCCTTGTTGCCGGTGATTTCGAAACTCTCGATCGAAGGACGCTCCTGCACGACAACCACCAACGTCGTGCCTTCGCGGCGCAGCTGCACGTCGCGGAAAAAACCGGTGGCGTAGAGCGCGCGTACCGCCTCGCGTACGCGCTGCGGGGTGAGCACGTCGCCGATGTTCACGGGGAGGTAGTTGTAGACCGTGCCCTCGGAGACTCTCTGCAGTCCCTCTACGCGGATGTCACCGACCGTGAAGTTATGCTGATCCGCCTCCGGGAGGGGCAGCGGCTGGCCGACCACGGGGGCCGCGAACCATGCCATAAGACCGATCGCGAGCGCGGCGTACGAGAGCCTGCGCCCCACGACTAGAACCGGCGGCACGTATCGTTCTCATCCGGACAAAAAAACAACACGGAAGACCGAACCGCGGACGCGGTGTCGCACCCCATCTGCATATCATTTCTCGCCCTAAGGAACGTGTTCTGCACGTTATGCTCGCTTTCTGACTGGCCCTACGAGCCAGGGTTCCCGACCCCATGGGTGGCATTGTGTCGAGGAAACGAACTCGGCCCCGGGCAACACCGCCCGCGATCTTAGCATCGTGCCGAGCGCCAACGAGAGCCGCGTGGCGCGCGGGCCACAAGCGAGCGCGCATTTCAACTACGCCTGGGCGAGGCGTACGAGGCGGGCGAGCGCTTCGGAATCAATCGACTGCCGCTCGCGAAAGAGCTGATAGAGCGTGACGATGAGCGCCGAGCGCTGCGTCGAGGCGAGCACCAGTTGAGCCTGCGCAAGCTCTGCGTCGACGCGCTCGAGCAGGGTTTCCAACAGCGCACACTCCGCGCGCGCCGGATCGCGCAGCGGGGGAGCGCTCGAGGGCGCCAGCGTGCGTTCGCCGCTGCCGCTCACGAGCCACGCGATGCTCGTCGCCGTTGCGTCGCAGATGGCGCGCAGGTCGGTCACGTTGGGTTCTGACTCGGCGCGCAACCACTTGCGCACGGCCCCCTCGGATCGCGCGATGATGCGAGCCAGGGCGCTCGCGCCGCCATGCGCGTCGATTACGCAGCGCAGACGCGATGCGAATCCCGCCGCTTCGGTTGCGGGTGCGCGGTGTCGCAGCGTATGACCTTGAGGATCCAAAGAAGCGCCCTAATGCAGCGTCACGAATATAGCGGCCACCGTGGCGAAAATCGACTGAAACCAGCATATTAGTGTTAATATTCGTACAAAAGTGACGCACGCTTCTTCTCTGTCCCTCACGCGCCCCTCGGCTGCCGTGAACCATCTTCGACGAGGTGCCTCGGTGCGCCGCGTGCAAGAGGCCGCGCGCGGCCGCGCTCGCGCGACGGCGTGCGCATGAGGCCGCAGACGCCAGTGAGGGGGCGCGCTGCGGCTTTCGCTTCTGGCGCCCCCTATAATGTGGGGCCCGACGCCGGGCCTGCACAGCCCGCGCGGGCACTCGCGCCTGCGGTGCGTGGAACGGCTCGGGCGAAAGTGGCGGAATTGGTAGACGCGCTGGACTTAGGATCCAGTGGGGCAACCCTTGAGAGTTCGAGTCTCTCCTTTCGCACCACTATTGGGATGCTCCAATCGCTGGCTCGGGTCATTCGAGTCGAGGAATGAACATGCAGGTATCTTTGACCGCGACTGGCGGTCTTGAGCGGCGCCTCGAGGTGGCGGTGCCGGCCGCGCGCATCGCAAGCGAAGTCGAGCAGCGCCTGAAGCGCATTTCGCGCACCGCGCGCCTGAAGGGATTCCGGCCCGGCAAGGCACCATTTACCGTGATTCGCAGGCAGTTTGGCGAGCAGGTGCATGCCGAGGTCGTGAGCGACCTGATGCGCAGCAGCTACGCCGATGCCCTCAACCAGGAGAAGCTGACGCCGGCGGCTGGCCCGCGCATTGAACCCATCGCCGTGGGACCGGGCAGCGATCTGCGGTACGCGGCCGTTTTCGAGGTCTTGCCCGAAGTGCGGGTGAGGCCGACGGGCGAGATGAGTATCGAGCGCCCGGTGGCTGCCGTCACCGACGCCGACATCGATGCGATGATTGAAAGCATGCGTCGCCAGCGGCCGATTTTTACCGCGGTCGACCGTGCGGTGCGCGATACGGACCGCGTCACCGTTGACTACCAGGGTCGCATCGACGGCGCAGCCGTGAAGTCGGTGCAGGGCGAGAACGTCGCGTTCATCGTCGGCGCGCGGCGCGTTATGACGGAGCTGGAAGAGGGTGTGAAGGGGGCCCTAGCCGGGGAGAGTCGCACCGTGACCGTGCGCTTTCCGGCGGAGCACGCAGATCCGGCGCTGGCAGGCCGGGAGGTGGAAGTGCAGCTTGCCGTCAAGAAGGTCGAGGAGATGAGCCTGCCGGCGGTCGATGAGGAATTCATGAATCACTTCGGCGTGACCGAGGGCGGTATCGACGCGTTGCGCGCCGAGGTGCGCGCCAGCATGGAGCGCGAGATGGCGCAGGCCGTGCGGCAGCGCATGCGCGCGGCGGTCATTGACGGTCTCGTCAGGGACAATGTGATCGAAGTGCCGCGCACCCTGGTGGAGGACCAGATTCATGAACTGCAGCGCGAGGCCGCCCGCCGCATGGGCATCAAGGATCCGGGCCACTCGCATGCGCACCATGCAGCCTTTGAGGAGCCTGCACGGCGCCGGGTGGCGCTGGGGCTCATTGTGGGCGAGATTATCCGGTCGGCGAACCTGAGGGTGGACCGGCAGCGGGTGCAGTCGCGGCTCGACGAGATTGCCGCGTCTTACCCGAATTCTGACGAGGTGCGACGCACTTACTTGCAAAGTGCCGAGGCGATGCGTCAGATCGAGGCCACCGTGCTCGAGGATCAGGTGATCGACTGGGTGCTCGAACACGCAAGCGTCGTCGAGCGTGCGTCGAGCTTTAGTGAACTGACAGGTTTTGCACACAGCAGTGAGGCTCCAATATGAACGAACGTGGCTTGAACCTCGTACCGATCGTCGTCGAGCAGACCGCGCGCGGCGAGCGCGCTTATGACATCTATTCGCGCCTTCTGAAGGAGCGCGTGATTTTCATCGTCGGGGCGATCGACGACTACATGGCCAACATCGTGGTCGCGCAGATGCTGTTTCTCGAGTCCGAGAACCCGGAAAAAGATGTCTCGCTCTACATAAATTCCCCGGGCGGTATCGTCACGGCGGGCCTGGCGATTTATGACACGATGCAATTCATTCGGTCGGATGTGAGCACGATCTGCGTAGGGCAGGCGGCCAGCATGGGTGCGGTGCTGCTCGCCGCCGGGGAGAAGACCAAGCGATTCTGCCTGCCGCACGCACGCATTATGATTCATCAGCCCCTCGGCGGCTTTCAGGGCCAGGCGGCCGATATGGAGATCCATGCCAAGGAAATGCTCGAAACCCGTGACCGACTGAACAAAATACTGGCAAAACACACCGGACAGAGCGTGGAGAAGATCAAGCACGACACGGATCGCGACCACTTCATGGACTGGCAAGAGGCCCAGGGATACGGTCTGATCGACCGGGTGCTCGAACAGCGGGGCGAGGCGCTCGTAACCGTTCCGGGCAAATCGTGAGTTGCCGCAACGAATCCTTGCTCAGACAGCAGCTTACGTCACATCTGCTCCTTTGCCTCTCGGGCACGTCGCGTGCTATAAAACTTGCGGTTGTTGGAGGAATCTCTGGCGACCCCACCTGGGGTGATGAGGGCGCTCGATGAGTGAAGATTCCCGCGGTCGGCACGACGATGGAAAACTGCTGTATTGCTCCTTTTGCGGCAAGAGTCAGCACGAGGTCCGTAAGCTCATCGCCGGCCCGTCGGTTTTCGTTTGCGACGAATGCGTCGAGCTGTGCAACGACATCATCCGCGAGGAGCTCGAAGACCGCGCCGAGCGTGCACGCGACAAGCTCCCCAAGCCCCATGAGATCAAGAAAGTTCTAGACGAGTACGTGATCGGCCAGGAGCGCGCCAAGAAGGTACTGGCCGTCGCCGTCTACAACCACTACAAGCGCCTGCAGACGCGCAGCGGTGCCGCGCGCTCGAAGGACGACGTCGAGATCGCCAAGAGCAATATCCTGCTCATCGGCCCGACGGGCTGCGGCAAGACGCTGCTCGCCGAGACCCTCGCGCGTCTTCTCAATGTCCCGTTCACGATTGCCGACGCCACGACTCTGACCGAGGCGGGCTATGTCGGCGAGGATGTGGAAAACATCATCCAAAAGCTCCTGCAGAAGTGCGACTACGACGTCGAAAAGGCGCAGACCGGCATCGTCTACATCGACGAGATCGACAAGATCTCGAGGAAGTCGGACAACCCGTCGATCACGCGCGACGTGTCGGGCGAGGGCGTGCAGCAGGCGCTCTTGAAGCTCATCGAAGGCACCATCGCCTCTGTGCCTCCGCAGGGCGGGCGCAAGCATCCGCAGCAGGAGTTTCTGCAGGTCGACACCGGCAACATTCTCTTTATCTGCGGCGGCGCGTTCGCGGGGCTGGAGAAGATCATTCAGAACCGCACGCAGAAGAGCGGCATCGGCTTCACCTCCGACGTGCGCGAGATCAACGCGCGTCCGCACGGCTCAGATCTCTTCCACGACACCGAGCCTGAGGATCTCATCAAGTACGGCCTGATTCCCGAATTCGTCGGCCGCCTGCCGGTGGTCGCGACCCTCGACGAGCTTGACGAGGCGGCGCTCATGTCGATCCTGACCGAGCCCAAGAATGCGCTCACCAAGCAGTATCGCCGGCTCTTCGAGATGGAAGGCGCGGAACTGGAGTTCCGTGACGAGGCGCTGCGGGCGGTGGCGCATCGCGCCATGCAGAGAAAGACCGGTGCCCGTGGGCTGCGCACGATCCTGGAGACCGTATTGCTCGACACCATGTACGAGCTGCCGGCGATGCGCAGCGTCGGCAAGATCGTGATCGATGAATCCGTGATTGAGGGGCATTCCCAGCCCTACGTCGTCTACAAGTCCGAAGAACCCCGGACGGCCAGCGTTGATGAGCCGCGGCGCGCCTCTGGCGCCGGCCATCATTGAGATCTACCTTCGATTTCCGATATCCCGGCCGTTGAAACAGGGGCGGGCGGCCCTCATTTCCCGCTAGACTAGATCTGTTGGGCGGTAGGTAAGCGGATCGCGGCGGCGGCCGAGTGATCATCCCACAACGAGGGCTTAAGCGTGTCTGAGACATCTGCGACGAGCGTCACGACGAGCGGCGGCCAGAGTGTGCCGGTTCTGCCCTTGCGCGATGTGGTGGTCTATCCCCATATGGTCATTCCGCTGTTTGTGGGCCGCGAAAAGTCCATTCTGGCGCTCGACGCGGCCATGCACGCCGACAAGCGCATCATGCTGTTGGCCCAGAAGCAGGCCGACGTCGACGATCCGAAGATCGACGATCTCTACCGCACCGGCACGGTGGCGACCATTCTGCAGCTGTTGAAGCTGCCGGACGGCACGGTCAAGGTGCTGGTCGAAGGCGTCGATCGTGCGCGGATCGACAAGCTCGCCGCCGCCGACTACTACTCCGCGGAGCTTGCACTGCTGCCGGACGTGGAGGGCTACGATGAGCGCGAGATGGATGTGCTCGCCCGCTCCGTCATCTCGCAGTTTGAGCAGTACGTAAAGCTCAACAAGAAGGTGCCTCCGGAAGTTCTGACCGCGCTGGCCGGCATTGAGCATGCGGGGCGTCTTGCGGACACGGTCGCCGCGCACATGTCATTGAAGCTCGCGGAGAAACAGAAGGTTCTCGAGATCCTGGACGTTCGCAAGCGCCTCGAGCACATCCTGGTTGCCATCGAGGGCGAGATGGACGTGCTGCAGATCGAGAAGCGTATTCGCGGCCGCGTCAAAGCGCAGATGGAGAAGAGCCAGCGTGAGTACTACCTGAATGAGCAGATGAAGGCGATTCAGAAGGAACTCGGTGAGATGGACGAGGGGGGCAACGAGGTCACCGAGCTTGAGCAGAAGATTGCCAAGGCGGGCATGCCCAAGGAAGCCCGCGACAAGGCCAACGGCGAGCTCAATAAGCTCAAGATGATGTCGCCGATGTCAGCCGAGGCGACGGTGGTGCGCAACTACATCGACTGGCTCGTGAAGGTGCCGTGGAAGAAGCGCACGAAGATTCTGAAGGACATCGAGCGCGCGCAAAAAGTGCTCGATGAGGATCACTACGGACTGGAGAAGGTGAAGGAGCGCATCGTCGAGTATCTCGCGGTGCAGCAGCGCGTGGATAAGCTGCGCGGCCCCATCCTGTGCCTCGTGGGTCCGCCGGGCGTCGGCAAGACCTCCCTGGGCCAGAGCATCGCGCGTGCGACCAATCGAAAGTTCGTGCGCATGTCCTTGGGCGGCGTGCGGGATGAAGCGGAGATCCGCGGCCACCGACGCACCTACATCGGCTCCATGCCCGGCAAGATCGTGCAGAACATGACAAAGGCGGCGGTGCACAACCCGCTCTTTCTCCTGGATGAAGTCGATAAGATGTCGATGGACTTCCGCGGCGACCCGTCGGCGGCGCTGTTGGAAGTGCTCGATCCGGAACAGAATTCCACGTTCAACGACCATTATCTCGAGGTCGATCTCGATCTGTCCGAGGTGATGTTCGTGTGCACCGCGAATAGTTTGAACATTCCGCCGCCGCTCCTTGATCGGCTGGAAGTCATTCGGTTGCCCGGTTACACCGAAGACGAAAAGATGAATATCGGCAGGCGCTACCTCCTGCCTAAGCAGATGAAGCACAACGGCGTGAAGGATCACGAGCTCAAAATGTCCGACGCGGCCCTCCTCGACATCGTGCGTTACTACACGCGCGAAGCGGGCGTGCGCGCTCTGGAGCGCGAGATCGCGAAGATCTGCCGCAAGGCGGTCAAACAGATGCTGCTGCACAAGAAGGACGAGAAGCACGTCGCCGTCACTCCCAAGAGCCTCGATAAGTTTCTGGGCGTGCGCCGCTTCCGCTACGGCAAGGCCGAAGACATGAACCGCGTGGGCCAGGTGACGGGACTTGCGTGGACCGAGGTCGGCGGCGAGCTTTTGAGCATCGAGGCGGCCGTCGTTCCGGGCAAGGGCAAGCTGCAGCACACGGGACAGCTGGGCGAGGTCATGCAGGAGTCGATTCAGGCAGCGATGACCGTGGTGCGTAGCCGCGCGCAGGTGCTGGGCCTCGAGAGCGAGTTCTATCAGAAGCACGACGTACACCTGCACATTCCGGAGGGCGCAACCCCCAAGGATGGTCCGAGCGCGGGCATTGGCATGTGCACGGCGCTGGTCTCAGCGCTGACAAAGATTCCGGTGCGCTCGGATGTGGCGATGACTGGCGAGATAACATTGCGCGGCGAGGTGCTGCCCATAGGAGGCTTGAAAGAGAAGCTCCTGGCCGCGCACCGCGGTGGCATCAAGACGGTTCTCATCCCGGATGAGAACCAGAAGGATCTCGTCGAGATTCCGGACAACATCAAGGGCGGCCTTGAGATCAAGGCGGTGAAGTGGATCGACGAGGTGTTGGAACTTGCGCTCACCTCGCGGCCGATTCCAATGCAGGAGAAGCTTCCTATTGACGAGAAACCGCGGAGAACCGTGCGTCGGGTGCTGAAGGACGTCGTGCCGGCACATTAACGCTGGGTGCTTAGCTCAGCTGGTAGAGCGTCGCCCTTACAAGGCGAAGGTCGCAGGATCGTAACCTGCAGCACCCATTAAAAATCAATGACTTACATGGCGCGACCTTCCCCGTGCTGCTTGAGGCGCCGGGTGGCAGAGCCGTAGATAGCGGGTTTGTGTCGCGCAACAACTCCGGACGAATCAGCAAAGAACTTCTTTGAGCTGAATATAAAGGCCGGTATTCCGCGCCGGCTAACGGTGATTTGGAACGCGGTGCCTTGGTACCTCGGCACGGGCACAAAGATTCGCGCAGCGACCAAGGATGATATTTGCGCAGGGCAACCGCCCCTATTGGAGCTGCTGTCTTTGCTTGCGCGCCTGGAGGTCGTCGTGTTCATCGGGCGCGCAGCGGAACACGCGGGTGATTGGTTGCAGCGCGAGCGACCAGAGCTTACCTATTTTAGCTGCCCGCACCCGAGCCCGCAGAACCTCAAGACTGCCCCTGCAAATCGGCAAAAGATTTTCGAAGTGCTGCACAAGGTCGCGGAGCGGCTTGCTGTAAGTTTTGATGCACCTAATCGCGCGAGGAACCCATGCCCCACGCCTTCGATGGCGATCCTCCAGTCAGCCACGCCATCGCCAACGGCTGGTTGGAGTTCGCCGAGACGGCTCTCCCCGCTATCGCAGGCACCGAGCGCGGCAAGGCGAACGTCGCCTTTCATTTCGGCGCGATGTACGTACTGCATATCCTGCAGCACGTTGTCGCGCGCGAGTCCGCGGAGGCGGCGGGACTCGCATTGGGTATGTTGAGCGCCGAGATTGACGAATACTGACGGCGCACGAGGTCGCGGTGCAATAGGCAACCAATAGGACGATTGACTCGGGCTCGCAAAGGCGTACTTTCAACCGCCAAGAACAAATTGCTTTAACGCGATAGCTGCCAAACCTGCTATCGGCGAGCGGCGAGCTAGGGAACTTGCCGAGATTATGTCAATAACATCATTCAGCAGGGAATAGGGGTGATACGCCAATGAAAACTCTCTATCAGTCTTTGTTACTCGCGATTGGCGCGCTTGCTCTTGCAGGAACGGCTTACGCTCAAGTGCCGACTACGAACGACACGAGCGACGGAAACCAAAACACGGGAATGGGGACCGGTGCGCTGGGCGGACCGGCCGCCACAAACGGCGGCTTCTCCAACACCGCCTCCGGAGCCGACGCGCTCTATTCCAACACGGGCGGCGCCTTCAACACCGCCTCCGGGGCACGCGCGCTCGGCGCCAACACGACCGGCTACTACAACACCGCCTCCGGGTACGAGGCGCTGTATAACAACAGGACCGGCCAGCAAAACACCGCCTCCGGGGCCAACGCGCTCTGGATCAACACAACCGGCAACAACAACACCGCCTCCGGATACGAAGCACTCGAGTCCAACACGACCGGCTCCAACAACACCGCCTCCGGGGTCGAGGCGCTCTTTAACAACTCGACCGGCAGCGACAACACCGCCTCCGGGTACGAGGCGCTCGCGCTCAACACGACCGGTGCCAAAAACACTGCCTCCGGGGAATTAGCCCTGTTCCACAATAAGGGCGGCAGTTTCAACACCGCCGTGGGGTACGACACGCTCAGCAAGAACACGAGCGGCAAGTACAATGTTGCCATGGGATGGGAGGCTGGCTTTGCACTGACGACCGGCAGTAACAACATCGACATCGGCAATCCGGGTGAGTCAACCGACGGCGTGGCGGCAGACAGCGGAGTCATACGAATTGGCACGCAATCGCCAACAGCGCTTCAAACACTCACTTACATTGCCGGCATCTACGACAACACTTCTGTGAGTGGTCTTGCCGTCGTGATTGACTCGAACGGGCAGCTCGGCACGGTGTCCTCGTCGGAACGATTCAAGACCGCCATCTCCCCGATGGGATCGAACACCGCGAAGCTGGGACAGTTGCGACCAGTGACTTTTCACTACAAGGCTGATCCGCAGGGCACGCTGCGGTATGGACTGATCGCAGAGGAAGTGGCGAAGGTGTACCCGGAACTGGTGATTCGCGATGTGAAGGGCCGGATCGACGGCGTCCGCTATGACGAGCTCGCGCCGATGCTGTTGAACGAAATGCAACAGCAGCATGTGCAAATGACTAAAAAGTCCGAAGCGCAGGCTGCAGAAATGCGTGACCTTAAGCAGCAGGTGGCAGAGTTGAAGGCTCTCAATAAAGCGACGCAGGTCGCCCTACGGAAGCTCCAGGCGAAGGATGAACTCGTAGCCCAGCGCTGAAGATCAATAACCTCCCCGCGAGGGGGTCGAGCGGCTCACGATGTCGATGGCGGGCGCGTCGCCCTCGCGCCCTCGAACTTCTCCGCAAGCCGCGCATAGCGCTCCGCGTCCGCCCCAAAAGTAGCGTTGATCCTCGGGTTAGGTTGCGTCGCAGCGTCCTGCTGCGCCCGGTAGGCGGGACCACCGCACTTTTACGGCAGCCACCCGAGCCCTAATGACGTCGCCAACGTCAGGATGAGCTGCCAGCCAAGCGACGAACTCGCCGCGCTCACTCCGTCCAGTAATCAATCACGCCATAGCCGGCTGAATGCTGGCGTCTCGACGATCGTGAACACTTAGGCTGTATACGTCACTGCCGTTATTAGTCAATGCCGTACATACTAACCCTCAGGGTCCGTCAAGAACCGTTGCGTCTGGCCGCACGGCAGCTTCAGTCAAGACGCGGACGCGCAACGTAACAGTCTCTGTCGTGCCTGTCGTATAATGGTCCAATTTGTAAATCCGACAGCCTGCTAGCCAGGCCAGTTTGACGGATTCGACGTCGCACCATGATCAATTATCAGATCGACCGACACTCTTTAATCGAACTCGGTGAGAAAGATCACGAGATTTATGCCACCAACGAGCCATTTTCTCATATTGTCATCGACAATTTTTTCGACCCGGCAGCTCTGGACGACGTGCTGACCGAGGTCGACGCTCTCGATCGGTCAAAACGCTACGCTAAGTTTCTAGATCGCAAGACCGATCACAACAAGTTTGCATTTTTTCCCGATGTAGTTGGCCCGAATACCGCTCGACTAGCACAGTGTCTGAATTCTGGTCCGTTTCTCGCCTATTTAGAGAAGCTCACGGGAATTCCCAATTTGATTGCAGACCCATCCTACTTCGGCGGTGGCGTGCATTTGATTGAGAACGGCGGGTACCTTGAGGTACATGCCGATTTCAATCATCTGAAACGCTACAACCTTGAGAGACGCATCAATCTGCTGTTGTACCTAAATAAAGACTGGAAGAGCGAGTACAACGGGGATCTGGAATTGTGGCATCGTCCGACCATGACGAAGCGAAAGGTGGTTGCACCCCTCTTCAATCGAACCGTGATATTTTCCACTGTAAAAGAGGCGCTGCACGGACACCCAACACCTCTGCTCACTCCGCCCGGTATCGCGCGACGCTCGCTAGCGCTGTATTACTACACGAATACTTGGGAGCCAGTAGAGCATGCTCACACTACCCTCTACTACATATCCCAAGAACATAAGGTGAGGCTCAGGCTTTCAAGGCTGGTGCGTGGCTTGATTCTTGATCTTATTCCTCCGATTTTTCGGAAGATATTTCGAGCGGTCAAACGAGCTATCAAAGGTGAAAAATTGTCGGAACTGTGGGATTAAACTTGAACGGTAATGCATCAAGCCCGGCCAGCCTTTTCCCAATGAGATGAAAGGGACTTCAGGCATGAGCGGACGTATCTGATGCCGAAGAGGTCACCGAGTCTGACTTGCCAGTTGAAGAACTTACTCAATTTACTGACCAAATAGAATAAATCCTTGTATTCCTCTTTGCGGCCGTTCGCGAGGTATGCAATCTTCAAAGCATCACACACGATTGCCGTTGGCAGCTTGTAAATGCGGGAACGGGCCGCGAACGGATCTCGCACACGCGCGGTAAACTCGGGGTTACAGGAGAGAATCCAAGTAGCTATGCGCTCGACAATGAATATCTTCATCGGCACGTTGTGACGACGCCGGTATGAGGTCACCTCTCGAAGCTTGGCGCCTAGCGGGTCCGTTGTCGATTCGGCGATCGCATATAGCTGCTCAGTGATGTCCAGCCATGCGCGCCAAAAGCGAGGCTTGGCGATCATAAAATTGGAATAAACTTCATTGCGCGAATGGGTAACTAGTTGCTCAAAATTTGTAAACATTCCGATACGTTGGAAAAACTCTTTGGCAATATTTAATAGTCCCGGGTGAAGACTGTCTCCATATTTGAAAGTGTTGAGATAATACGCGGCTTGGTGAATGCTTTGACTCAAAAGAACTATGTCGGTTGTTTTGGTTTCGATGTTCACGAACTCATGGACCGCAGCGGCGCTGAGGTTTGTCTTCAGTTTAAATTTGGGCGAAAGAAATCCGTAAAAGGCTTCTTCGTCCAACGATTCGGTGAGCAAGAATTTCCTAATCGGCCAATATTCGAACCAATCAGGTCTATCGTTTGAGGAATTATCCAACACCAGGAAACCGGGATCTAACGCTTCACGTGTCGTGTAGTGATTTAGAATTTGGTGGATGAATACTTGCGGCATGAGCACGATCGGTCTTGAAAGTGATATGGTTATTGCAAGCTCAGTGGATCAAATGGAGTGCGCAATATCTACCAGTTATTTGCCGGAAGCCACGGTTGCCGCACTCTTTCAATGCGCTCTAAAATTCTGGCCAGGAACGAGGAACTTTGAGAATGCCTAATCCTTCTAGCACATCTTGAGCATTAGTTCATAATGTACTCCGCACTGTGGGGCCTGTTCTCTGCTAAGCACAAAATACATTGGGGCTTAATCCCTCGGCCGCACTATGCGTACTGCATGTACCAAGCAGCACGACTGGCCCAGTTACTTGGGGTTTCGCGAATCAGTGTCCTGGAGTTCGGGGTCGCCGGCGGAAATGGCCTCGTTGCGATCGAACAGCATGCTCGTTGGATCCAGCGTGAACTGGGCGTAAATCTAGAGATCTACGGTTTCGATACCGGCCAGGGTCTGCCCGAGCCAGTCGATTACCGGGACATTCCATATGGCTGGAAGGCCGGCTTTTTCAAAATGGACCGAGCTGCACTTGAGCAGCGCTTGAAAGTTAGTCAGCTCGTCATCGGTAATGTGCGGGATACGGGCCGAACATTTTTCGATCAGTACAGTCCCGCTCCCATTGGCTGTGTATTTCACGATCTTGATTTCTATTCGTCAACTCGAGATGCCCTGAGCGTTCTCGAGGCCCCATCGGAGCGATACCTACCGCGGGTATTTCACTATTTCGATGACATTATTGGCTCAGATCTCATCCTGCAAAATGAGTTCGTTGGCCAGCGGCGGGCGATCCAGGAGTTTAACGAGTCTCACGTCGACAGGAAAATTGCAGGGTGTCATCAATTCCATCATAGGAAGACTCACAAAAAGTGGCACCAGCAGATCTTTGTCTTTCATGATTTCTTGCACCCGCAATACAATCAGTTTATCGAGGTCGACAACCAACAGCTGCCACTTGACGCATGACTACAGCGGCGAGGTCGTCGCCCGCGAATGGCTCATGCGCCGGAGAAGGGTATCAAGGCGAGCACGCTCGAGGACAATCGATTCCAAAGAATCCGGAGGAGGATCGCCACCGAACGGAAGCACCTGTCCTAGAAGCCAAGTATCCGCCACAAGCCGCTCTGGCTACAGCCCGTCAAAATGACTTTGATAAGCCGACGAAGTAGCCACGCCGCGGTCCGTATTGAGGCGCACCGACACCGACACCTGTGCCATTGCGTATCTGATAGATCTGATCGAAGGCGTTGATGACATCGACGCGGGCGGTAAGTCCCCTGACACCCAGCAAATCGAACGTACGACTCGCGCCCACATTGATCTGCCGGTAGTAGGGTAGGTGAGCGCCATTTGGGACGCTCGAACCGTCGGGAAGCACCAAATTAGCCCGCAACCCCGATCCGATCAGCATGTCGGCGCTGAATCGTGTCCCTTGCCAGAGATAGGAGACGCCACCCGAGGCGGTCATCTGTTGCTCGTGATCGAGATGGATGTAGTGGTCCGTAATGTAGGCCAGATCGTCGGCGCTGAAATTGAACTCGCTGCTCACGATGTCCTTACCGATAGCTCGCTGAAAGGCGAGATTGCCGTAGGCTGAGAATGCGTGCGTCGTATACGTTCCCGTGAATTCCACACCGTAGACTTGTCCGTACTTGTAGTTGAATGGCGTAAGGATGATCGGCGCGCCGAACTGTCCTTCGTCGATCAGATCCGTTGCTTGTTTGTAGTAGCTGTCGATGCCGAGGGTGACTGCCTTGGTGATAACCTGCTGGACGCCGAGGTCGTAGTAGTTCGACCGCTCCGCTTTGACGGGATCATCCTGTAACACCTGCGGCGCGGCCGTGGTGTTGGCGAACTTTTGCAGCGACTCGCTTCCTACGAGCTCGAAGGGCGGAGGCGAGAAGAAGCGCGAGTAACCTGCGTGGACGGTGGTATTTTCCGCCGCCTGCCACACGAAATTGACGCGCGGGCTCAACTGGCTACCGCTGCTGAACGCCGAGTAGTGATCAAAGCGGACGCCGTAATTGACCACGAGAACGGGCGCGAGCTTCCATTCATCCTGCACGTACAGGCTCTCGATGGTCTGACTATTGGCGCTGTTGTCGACGATCGAATCGGGCACATCGTTGATCGGCGCGCCGGTCAACGGATCAGTTTGTAAAACTTGGGAGGTCGTGTCGGAGGTCAGTCGATCGCTTTGAAAATAGACGCCGGCGCGCAGCGTGTGCGCATCACTGAGGCGATACGCGGCATCGGACTGCAGGCCATAGGCGACATCGCGTTTATAGGCCTGCTGCGAGATGCCATTGTAGAGCAGATCCCCGATCGGGTCGGGCGTGAAAGTGAGGCTCGAGTAGCGCGAAATGAAGGACGTCTGCAGCGTCAGATCGCCCGCGGAGTGCTGCAGGCTGACGATGCCGTACTGCGTGACCTCGCGCTGGTTCTCGTTGAGGTCTTGGCTTGGAAACTCACTCTGGCCGTCGACGACCAGACCAAGCGAGGGCCGCAAGCCGTTCTGATTTGGTATCTGGAATTTGTCCGTCGAAGTCCCGAGCACCACCGTCACCCGGTTGTGCTCATCGAGAATGTCTTCGAAGTAGCCGAAGCCGTGATACTGCGTCGTATGGTCATGCAGCGGATTCGAGCTCCCATCAGGCGATTCAATGCCGAGGCCGTTGCGCAGAAAATCGCCGGTCACGAAGTAGGTCAAAGATCCCGAGGCGCCACCATAGTCAATGCTCGGCTCGATTGAGCCATGGCTGCCGCCGTAGACGGAGATATTTCCTCCCGGCTGAAGCGAGCCGCTTTTGGTCGTCAAGTCGATGATGCCGGCACTTCGCAGGCCGTACTCCGCCGGTAAGCTTCCCATGACCAACTGCATGGAGGAGATCAGGCGCGGCGGCAGAGTCTGCCCGAAGACGCTGATTCCGTCAGGAAGGATGATGCCGTTCAGCCGATACTGCAGACCGTTGTGATCGCCGCGAATGTGCAGCTGGCCGAAGGAATCCTGGGCCGCATCGGGAACCTGCAGCATCACCTGGTTAAGGAGGACATTATCGCCCCCAGGAGTGGACTGGATGGCGGCAGAATCGACGGTGTAGGTCGACGCGCCAGTTTGCGTTTCGATCCGCGAGCGCTCCTCGTTCAAATGTTGGGCGGTGACGACGATGGTCGGTAACGGTCCGGTTTCATCGGCGACCTGTGCAAAGACTGCAGGGCTCACGAGCATGAGGAAAGCGGCATGCGCGGCGGCGCTGCGACGGATGAAATGTGACATGGATCTGATCCTGTGCAAATAGGACAAATAGCGTGCAGGCCTTGCCTGTACGCCAATCACCGAGAGTGCAGGGACCCGAAGAATCGGGCCCGGAAGGATCAGACGCGCGGCGGACCGCGGCTGCGCGGAGCAGGAGGCTCGGCCGCAATGATCGAGTAGATCGGCTCAGGAGCATAGTGACGAACAGCCGCGACAGCAGGCAGGATCGCAATCGCGGCAAAAGCCGGATTGCCAACCTGCGCAAATGCCATGCAGATCTCGCAGATCTTGCCACCGAGGAGGCTGTCCTCGTAGCGGAGCTGCTCGCTGGCGGCACGATGGATATGACTCAGCTCGTGCAGCATCGCGCTCTGCTGTGCGAAAACCAGCAGCAGCGGAAGAACAAGTGCAACGCGAAATCGCGGGGTATTCATAAGTCTTGCGAATTACTACGCCCTAAGACTACCACAGCACGTGTACAAAAGACTCTAAGACATCAATGGGGCAATGGGTGCCACACCCGACGCGCCGTGAAATGCACCCTTTAAGATGGTCAGCGACATCACCGTCGATTGTGCGATGCTCTCATCCGAAGTGCGATGCGATGCCCATGCGCAAACCGGTTGCCGTAAATCTGATGCACGGCAAATCCACTCCTAGATCCCTGCTCCGGCTCGATAGAACTTAGACTTTTCGCAGTCCTTTGTTCTCATCCGTCGGTCATTCATATACCATAGCCCCTATGGTATACACCTGAGATCTGTGAGCCATGAGCCATACAATCCGCGGCAAGGATAAGTTGCTGAACCGCGTTCGCCGTCTCGGCGGCCAAGTCCAGGCCATCGAGCGAGCGCTTGAAGCGGAAGTCGACTGCAATGAGGTGATGCAGCTCGTCGTGTCAGTCCGGGGCGCGGCGAACGGCTTGATGACGGAGCTGATGGAGGATCACATCCGTACGCACGTTGCGGACCCGGACCGCGAGCGTGATCGCAATCGCGCCCAGGGGGCCGAACAGCTCATCGAAGTCCTGCACGCGTACTTGAAATGATCGACAGAGAGATGCCATGTCAGTGAATCAGAATCGGTCGTGCGCTCAGATAGCAGTGACTGCCGTCGGCGCCGCCAAACCGGGCATGGCGGTTGCCGACGATAGGCATGGTGAACATGAGCACGACGACCATGATCACGCTTTCGAATGGCCCGAAGCGCTTCGGATAGTGATTGTCGCGCTGGCGGCCGCAGCCGTCTGGTTGCGCATTTGGGAGCCGTTTTCACACGTTAGTGTCGTCGGTGGTGTCGGGCTCCTCATCGGCGGCTGGCCGATCTTCCGCGAGGCTGCGGAGAACATTCTCGCGCGACGGATGACGATGGAATTGTCCATGAGCATTGCGATCATCGCCGCGGCGGCGATCGGTGAATTCTTCACGGCGCTGGTGATTACGCTATTTGTGCTGATTGCGGAAGTACTGGAAGGCATGACCGTGGCCCGCGGCCGCCACGCGATTCGTGATTTGCTCGACTTCCTGCCGCGCTCGGTATCCGTGCGTCGGGCGAGCGGAATCGCGGTGGTTGAGGCTGAGGAATTGAAGGTCGGGGATGCGGTACTCGTCAATCCAGGTGGACTCGTGCCGGTAGACGGCACTGTTATTCAGGGGCACTCGTTTGTGGATCAGGCGCGCATCACGGGTGAGTCCATGCCCGCGGAGAAGACGGCCGGTTCCACAGTGTATGCAGGTTCAATCAACCAGTCCGGCGCGATGGAGATCCGCGCTGAACGCATCGGTCGCGATACGAGTTACGGCAAGATCATCGAAGCGGTCGAAACCGCGGAACGCTCGCGCGCGCCGGTGCAGCGTCTGGCCGACCGGATGGCAGGATATCTCGTCTACTTTGCCCTGGCATCGGCAGTGCTGACGTATCTCATCACCCACGACATCCGCTCGACCATTTCGGTGGTGATCGTGGCAGGCGCCTGCGGTATCGCTGCCGGCACGCCGCTTGCCATTCTGGGCGGAATCGGCCGCGCCGCCCGCTTGGGCGCGATCATCAAGGGCGGACTCTATCTTGAGACGCTCGGCAAAGTTAATGTCGTAGTCCTCGACAAGACGGGCACGTTAACCTTTGGTCGACCTGAAGTTCAGCGGGTGATTCCGTTCGCGGGGTGTTCGCCCGAGGCGCTCCTCGATGCGGCCGCAGCGGCGGAGCTACGCTCCGAGCATCCCCTAGGCCAAGCCATCCTTGCCTACGCGAACGCGCAAGGACGCAGCCCCGCCGAGCCCGAGCACTTCGCGTATACCCCCGGCCGCGGCATCACAGCAACAGTTGCGGGGACAACCATTCTGGTGGGCAATCGCGCGCTCCTGTCCGATCGAGGAGTTCAGAGCCCCGCGATGGCGTCCCATGGCACGGAAGTCGGCAGCGAGATCTATGTGGCTCGCGACGGGCAACCTCTGGGTGTGATCTCCGTCGCCGATCGGGTACGGCCCGACGCCAAACGGGCGATCGAGCTCTTGGCGGACATGGGAATGCGGATGATCTTGCTTACCGGCGACACTCGCGCGGTGGCAAGCAGAGTTGCTCGGGAACTTGGCATCCGGGAGGTGGAGGCTGAGTTGCTGCCCGAAGATAAGCTCTCGCGGGTCACGGCATTGGTTCGCGACGGCCGCATCGTTGCGATGTTGGGCGACGGCATCAACGACGCTCCTGCGCTCGTCAAGGCAGATGTCGGCGTCGCCATGGGCTCTGGAACCGATGTCGCACGGGAGAGCGCGGACATCGTCCTTCTCGGCAATGACCTCGTTCGCTTCGCGGAGACCGTCGCCATCGCGCGCCGCACGCGCGGAATCATCTGGCAGAATTTCGTCGGCACGATCGCAGTCGATACGCTCGGAATCGCTTTGGCGGCGATTGGTTTCCTCAATCCGTTATTGGCTGCCTTCATCCATGTGGCTTCGGAGATGATCTTCATTTTAAATTCCGCTCGATTGTTGCCGAGTCGCGAAGCGGCTCAAAGGGATCCGCCGACAACCGGCGGCGACATGCAACCGATTCCGAGCTGAGTCTCGTCGCGACCTTGGCGAGGCGTTCCAACGCCTTCTATTGGTATTCCAGGTACTTCGTCGATGCGCGCCATCGTCGCCTGTGAACTTACTGTGGCGCCTTCGAGTGAGCCAAAACTTAATTTGAGACGACCTGACGCCCGTCCGTAGTCAGTGGGGACCGCTTGATGTGACCAAGCAGGTCATCGAGGTCCGGGTGACTGTGGGCTGAGAATCGGCCAGAAAATGAGGCGGTTGTGGCAGGCGCTTGCTCGTGTTGCAATCGCCGGCCACTGCCGCTCTCAGACGGCCTGCAGGGGCTCGACAGGAGTAGATTTGCGGGTTTTAGGCGGTCCATCGACAGCCTTGCGTCGGCTGGGGTACGCGGCGGTGGCTTCTCGCGCAATAGCGGTATCTCGTGCTGATGGAGGTTTGGAGTCCGAATTTCTCTTAACCATGGCGCGCCTCGCCCAACGATTCGCGCGGGTCTACAATTCACTTCCATGCAGTCCAAGCTCGCCCAGGAAGCCCGGCTAGCAGCAATTGCGGCCACGCAACTTCTGACCCCGGAAGAGCGCCTAAACGCGTTCCTCGAGCATTGTCAACTGATGATGGAGCTGCATGGGGCGGCAGAAAAACTTAGAAACAACCCCGCTGCCAGTGCTTAAGTCGTGAGGACGACCGGTCCGGGTCAGTCGGCCCTGCTTCTCATGGATGCTGTTGCCGTGCTTGAGATTGAGAAAATTGACTACGCCGTGATTGGCGCGATGGCGGCATCCCTGTACGGTGTCGTGCGTGCGAGCCTCGATGTCGACGCCGTAATGTCACTCACGGTTCAACAGGCACCGGCGATGGCAAAGAAATTCCGCCGCGGGCTTTCTTGCGACTCTGAATCGTGGCGATCTGGAGGATCCAATTCCAGCTGTGCTGAGCGTTGCGGACAGTTTCCAAAACCGTGTGGACCTGTTGGTCGGATTGCGCGGGTTGGAGTCTGCGGCATTTGCCAGGACGGTTGAGGTGTCGTTCCAGGGAGGATCCCTGCGGTTCATTGGCCGCGAGGACTTTGTCGCCATGAAGGTATTTGCCGGCGGCCCTCAAGATATCGCCGACGCCAAAGCAGCAATCAGCGCCGCTCGCGCGTCGCTCGATACCGCGTTGCTACGGCGCTTAGCCAAGCAATTTGGGCACGACGCTTCTGAGCTCTTGGAGGAGATGCTCGCAGACTAGAGTGCGGCGCCAATCCCCGAGGTGCGCGAATCTTGAGTCAGTCGTAAAAAGTCGCGAACAGTTACGTCTGCGACCCACCGCAAACCAAGCCGCGGACGATGGCGTGTCCTTGACCACGACAAAACTGCACGGGACCAACAAATTCATTACGGCGGTGTTCCAACGAGGGCGCTAACTTCTTTGGCAGCACATCCTCAGGTACTGAGTCACATGGTGGTCCCAGGCGTCACCATGACTCACTCGACGCTGACAGTCGATGACCCTCACGGCAACCGTGGCGCCGGAGTCGTGGGTACCCTCGGGGACAGGAGTCACGTTTAAGAATGGACGCTCGGCCCTGGGTAGCGCTACGCTGACGCAGCTTTCGCGGGCCAAATCACGGCGAGCGCCTCTCGGGCGGCCTACAAAAGCTCACCAGGGGTAGATTTGCGGGTACGGGGCTTCGGAGTTGATGGCGCACACTTTTTAGATCAGCAACTTTCGCGGTCAATTCGGCCCACTCAGCAGCGGCCGCCCTCTCCGCCACGCCTCTCTGGCGACACTGATCTTTCGCGATGGGACACGGGACTCGGCTATGAGCGCAGACGTCATGAATCGCTTCTTGGACGCTGCAATTCAACTTGGCGTCTATTCGAATCAGAAGAATCTTAAGCGGCATCTGCGCTTTATGTTCGATGGCATTGATCTTAAGAAAAAGCATCTGCTTGATGTCGGCGGTGGTACCGGGCGGCTGACCGTCTATGCGGCGGTCCAGGGCGCCGACGCAGTGTGCGTTGAACCCGAGGCGGAGGGCTCAACAGGTGGCGTGACGGAGAAATTCCTGCAGCTCAAAAAGGCCGTCGACCCTGAATTGCGCGCCGATCTTGTGGTGGCCTCAATACAGAACTATCTGAGCGTGCCACGCTCTTTCGACGTCGTGATCATCGCGAATGCAATCAATCATCTTAATGAGGACGCATGCATTCACCTGCTGGATGATCCGGCGGCGCAATCCGCATATGAAGCTCTCTTCCGGGTAATATTCAGCTCTCTGAACCCAGGCGGGTGGCTTGTTGCAACGGACTGCAGTAAATCAAACTTTTTCAATGATATTGGCGTCAAGAGTCCGTTTATGCCGGACATTGAATGGCACAAACATCAATCGCCACGCACTTGGGACCGGCTTCTGCAGCGGGTGGGTTTCCTGCCCGCAAAAGTACAATGGTCCTCACCGAATGCTCTGGGTAACATTGGGCGATTCGTCTTAGGCAATCGCGTCGCGGCGTATATCTTGTTGAGTCATTTTCGGCTAGCGGCGATGAAGCCGCTTACTGCTATTGCATGAGCGCGAGCGAGGTCCTGCGTCCACGCCCGGCCGCACGCGCGTGGCAAGGTGACGATGCATCCGGACGGCTCACTCGCCCACTCCGGGGGCGAAGCTCGAGGTTGCAATAGCGTCGTCCCTTTGTGCATTGTACTATTAGCGGCTGACCAGGTCGGAGTGGTAGTTCAGCTGGTTAGAATACCGGCCTGTCACGCCGGGGGTCGCGGGTTCGAATCCCGTCCACTCCGCCAGCAACTTTAAAAAGCCCATGCTGCAGAAAATTCGCGACTCATTGCAGTCGCAAAGATGGCTCGCGATCGTGGTGCTGGGCGCCCTTGCGCTGGTATTCGCGGCATGGGGTGCGTACGGCATCGTCAATATCAACGTCGGCGTCGGGGACTACGCCGCCAAGGTCGGCAGCGAAAAACTATCGCTGCAGCAAGTGCGCGAAGACTGGATGCGCGAGCAGTCGCAGTGGCAGCAGCGCTACGGCGCAGAGATCCCGCCGGACATCAAGGCGAGCGTGCAGAACTCGCTCCTCGAATCCCTCATCAGTAACCTCGCCATGACGCAGCGCGCGCATGATTTGGGTTATCGGGTGAGCAGCGCCCAGATTCAGGAGGCGATCCGCAGCGAGCCTGCGTTTCAGATCGATGGGCAGTACTCCCCACAGGCTGCGCGCATGCGGCTTGCGCAGGCGGGCATTTCGCTCAGCGCTTTTGAAGAGCAAAGCCGCGCTTCACTTGAGCGCCAGCAAATCGAGGGTCCCCTGCGGGCCTCGAACTTTCTCACCCCAGGCGAGATCGAGCACTTGCGCGCGCTCGCCAACCAGGAGCGTGAGGTGCGCTATGCGCTCCTGACACCCGCTAAGTTTCAGGGCACCGCGCCAGTCGACGAGGCGGCAATCGCCGCCTACTACTCGAGCCATCAAGCGCAATTCCTCACGCCCGAGTGGACGAAGCTTGAGTACGGCGAGTTGCGTCTGGATCAGCTCGCCGCGCAGATCACGGTGAGCGAGAGTGACCTGCGGGACTATTACGAAAAATCGAAGGACAAGTACGTGGTGCCCGAAAAGCGCCGCGCGAGCCATATCCTGATTCAGATTCCCGCGGGCAAGGATGGGGACGCGATCGCGCGCAAGAAGGCCGAGGACGTTCTCGCCGAGGCGCGCGCGGGCAAGGATTTCGCTGCACTTGCCAAGCAGTACTCGCAGGATGTGGGCTCGGCTGCGAAGGGCGGGGATCTGGGTTGGGTCGAGCGCAGCAGTTTGGTCGGCCTCGGCGATGCTCTTTTCAATGCACCGGTGGGCGAAATCCGCGGACCGGTCAAAACACAGTTTGGCTATCACCTCATTCGTGTGAATGAGATCCAGGCGGGCAAGACGCAGACCTTCGATCAGGCGCGCACGGAAGTCGAAGCGCAGTTGCGGCGCGACCGCGCCGCCGACCGCTTCGGCGACCGCCAGGAGCAGTTGCAGCGCCGGCTCGAGCAGCCGGGCGCGGACTTTGATGCGGTGGCGAAAGAGTTTCAGCTGCAAACCGGCGAGGTCGCGCGATTTCTGCGCGGCACCGGGGGGGCGCCGCTCGGCACATCAAACGAGTTGCAGGATGCGGTGTTCAGTACCGCCGTGCTCGACGAGGGGCGCATCGGCGGCCCGGTCCTCCTCGGCGAGGACCGCATCGTCATCGTAAAATCACTCGAGCATCACAAGGCCGCTCCGCAGCCCCTGGCGGAGGTTCACGAGGTCATCATTGCAGCCATCTTGAAGGCGCGCGGCAGCGCCGCGGCGCTGAAGGCGGCGGAGGAGGCGCGCGAAAAGCTCAGCGGCGGCGCTTCTTTTGACGAGGTGGTGCATGAACTCGGGGTCACCGCGGAGCCTGCGCACTTTGTCGGGCGCACGGATCCGTCCATTCCGGCACAAATTCGCGAAGCCGTCTTTCGCGCGCCGAAGCCTGAAGGTAAGCCGGTTTACCGCGCAGTGCCGCTCTCTGAGGGTGGCTCGGCACTTGTCGCCGTCAACCGCCTGCGCACGCGTGGCGATACAGTGGATGCGCAGGCCGATGCGGCTGCCGCAGAGAAGGCTCGCACGCGCGAGGCCGAAGGTGAGGTCGCGGCTTATGTGGACGAAGTGCGCCGTACAACTGACGTGAAGAAGAACCCTAAAGCATTTGAATGATCTGTCTTTTTATCCTTCAGGTTGGTGAGGAAAGGTCATTCCCACGGTGCTGAAGCCGCTGTCCACGTGGAGGATTTCTCCGGTAATGCCCGCGGCAAGATCGGAGCAGAGGAAAGCGGCGGCATTGCCGACATCCTCGAGCGTCACGTTGCGCCTGAGAGGCGCGACGCTGCCAACATGGCTCAGCATGCTGCGAAAGCCCGCGATGCCTGCCGCCGAGAGCGTCTTGATCGGGCCTGCGGAAATGCCGTTGACGCGCAACCCGAGCGGACCCAAATCCGCCGCTAGGAAGCGTACGTTGGCCTCCAGACTCGCCTTCGCAAGTCCCATTACGTTGTAGGCCGGTATCGAGCGCTCTGCCCCGAGATATGACAGTGTGAGTAGAGCCCCCGCGCGGCCTGCCATCAGTGGCCGCGCGCCACGCGCGAGCGCGGTCAGGCTGTAGCTTGAAACATCATGAGCGATGCGGAACGCCTCGCGGCTGGTGGAATCGACAAAGCCGCCGGCGAGCGCCTCGCGCGGCGCGTACGCGACGGCATGGACCAGAATATCCAGATGGCCCCACGCGCCATGCAGCTGCTCAAATGCGGCATTGATCTCGGAATCCTGCGTCACATCGAGGGGCAGGGTGAGGGATGCACCGAGGCTCTGGGCGAGCGGCTCGACTCGCCCCTTCAGCCTGTCGTTGAGATAAGTGAACGCGAGCTCAGCACCTTCGCGATGCATCGCCTGGGCGATTCCCCACGCTATGGAACGGTCCGTCGCTACGCCGACGATGAGTGCGCGCTTGCCGCTCAGAAAGCCCATCAGCTGTGGCGGTTCAGAACCCGAATGATCAGCTTCTGGCCCGGCGAAAGACTCGGCGGACTTGCGAGGCTGTTCCAGCGGCTGATCTGCGCCACCGAAACCTGGAAGAGCCGCGAAATTTTCGACAGGGTGTCGCCGCTGCGAACCGTGTATGTCACGGGCCGCAGACTCGCGGAGGACGAATCAGCGCTTACGGAGGTGAGCTTGATACGCTGCCCGGCACGCAAAGGAGTATCGGTCTCGATGCCATTCAGGCTTGCAAGCTTGTGGACGTCCATGCCCTGACGCTGCGCGATGGCCCACAAAGAATCGCCGCGTTTCACGACATGAATGTGTCCATGCCGACGCACGCGTCGCTCCGGACGATCGAAGAGCTCAGCAGCGCGCGCCACCTTTGGCGGCAGCACCACGGGGGCGGGCACGCTCAAATCAGATCCCAGCGTGAGTTTGCCGATGGGCAGGTCATTCATTTCGCGGATGACGTCGATGCTCGTGTTGAATTGGCGCGCAACCGAGGCGACCGAGTCCCCGCTCCCGACGCGGTAGCGTGTGACGGGTACCCGCTCGGCTTGAGTGAGCTGGGCATTGTTCAGGCGGAAGAGCGCGACCGACTCGGGGGGCAGTAGCAGAAAATGCGGGCCTGCTGGATCGGTCGCCCAGCGCTGGAACGCCGGGTTCAACTCGTACAGATCCTCATAGCTGATCCCGGCGATCTCGGCGGCGAGCTTCATGTCAATCTGCCCAAGCGTCTCGACGCGCTCGAAGCGCGGTTGGTTCGGGATCTTGCTGAAGGCCAGGCCGTAGCGCGCCGGATCGGCGATCAGGCGCTTCATCGCGAGGAGCTTCGGCACGTAGGCCCGTGTTTCCAGCGGCAGCTTCAGGCTCCAGAAGTCAAGCGGGCGCCCCTTGGCGCGGTTGAAACTCAAGGCGCGCTCAACATTGGATTCGCCGCAATTGTAGGCGGCGATCGCAAGCAGCCAGTCGCCGTCGAATTCATCGTGCAGATACTGCAGATAATCAAGCGCAGCGTGAGTGGATTCGACGACATCGCGGCGTCCGTCGTACCACCAGTCTTGCTTGAGCCCAAAGCGCGAGCCCGTCCCGGGAATGAACTGCCACAGACCCGACGCGCGCGCGCGCGAGAACGCGTACGGCTCGTAGGCGCTCTCGATCATCGGCAGCAGTGCAAGTTCGAGCGGCATGCCGCGAGCTTCGATCTGCGAGGCGATGTCGTAGAGGTAGAGTTCCGAGCGCTGGAAGGATCTCTCAAGATATTCCGGATGATTCGCGAACCAGAAAAGCTGCATGTCGACGGCGTGCTCGGCCACGTCTTCTATCTTGAAGCCGGCGCGCACGCGATCGAAGAGGTCCCCATAGCCGGTAGCGATCGGCTCGAGCGTCGGCGCCGGCTCCGTCGGGACGCTCGAGTCCGCCACCTCCGGCGTGGGCGGGGCTTCTAGGGTCGGGACGGTGAGCGGGGCGGGCTCCCGCGGGGCCTCCTTGACGGGGGCATGGGCACAGCCTACCGCTGCGAGAATCGAGGAAACGCACAGGGCAAATCGAATGGGGCGACGCAGCGCCATCGTAACTTTGTATCCTCAAACTCCGCGATAGGTCCGCGCGCGCCTCCCCCCGCTAGATGGCAGGAATTGTCCGGGACGGCATGCTAAGGTCGGCCCGCGCGCGGGCGCGCAGCCTGAAGCACACTACGTGTTCGTTGAGTGGAATTTAACCGCTAAGTTCACATTATTGCCAGCTTTGGATCGTGCACGGTGCGCAGTTCACACATTTTAGATCGCGAGGCCGTCCTGCAGCGCTGGTGGCAGGACGCACTGGGGGCTGCCCTTCTGGCCGCGGAATCGGAGCTCCTGACGGAGGCTCTGGAGGACGTTTTCGGGTGGGAATTGCTGCAGGTGGGCGCCTGGGGCAACGCGCGGGAGCTCCTCGCGGGCAGCCGCACCCGCCGCCAGACCGTGATCGCGGCGGCAGAATTCGACGCCGGAGCAGACGTCATCGGGCGCGCTTCCCAGCTGCCCATCGTGAGCGACTCGATCGACGCGGTGCTGCTGCCGCACACTCTGGAATTTGCCGCCGATCCCTACTCGATAGTGCGTGAGGTGGACCGCGTCCTGGGAGCCGAGGGACAGCTCCTCGTCATGGGATTTCGTCCGTTGAGCCTGTGGGGATTGCGCGCCCGAGCGAGCCGCAGTGGGTTTCCTCCCGGGATGCGCCGGGTGCTGTCCCAGGGCCGAGTGCAGGACTGGCTCGAGCTTCTCGGGTATGAGGTCGTCACGCGGCGGCGTTACCTGTATGCGAGCCCCTGGAGCCATCCTGCGGTGGGTGAGGCCGGAGGCAAGATTCTGCGGCGCGGTCTGGTCAATCCTCTGCCGTCCGGGGCGTATCTGCTCAAAGCCCGAAAGCGCGTCTATACGCTGACGCCGGTGCGGCCGCGCTTTCGCGAAAAGACTCCCGTGATCGGGCGCCTCGTCAAGCCCACGACGCGCTTGCAGCCGTGAGCACGGTTGAGATCTATACTGACGGCGCCTGTCGCGGCAATCCCGGCCCCGGTGGCTGGGCAGCGCTCTTGAGCATCGATGGGCGCGAGAAGGAGCTCGCTGGTGCCGAGGCGCTCACGACCAACAACCGCATGGAGCTGACCGCCGTCATTCGCGCGCTCGAGTCGCTGCGCCGCCCGGTCACTGCGCGCGTCTTCACCGATTCGCAGTACGTGCGCCGCGGGATCACTGAGTGGGTCGCGGGATGGAAAGCGCGCGGCTGGCTGACGGCCGACCGCAAGGCGGTAAAGAACCAGGACCGGTGGCAGCGCCTGGAGGAGCTCGCGGCCGCGCATCGCATCGAGTGGCACTGGGTTCCGGGGCATGCGGGCGTTCCGGGCAACGAAAGGGTTGACCGCCTGGCAAATCAGGCGATCGAAGCCCTGCTCAGGTAGACTCGCGCGCCATGCGACAAATCGTCCTCGACACCGAGACGACCGGCCTCGAGGCCGAACTCGGTCACCGCATCATTGAAATCGGTTGCATCGAGCTCGTGCACCGCAGACCCACGGGCCGCACTTTCCATCGCTATCTCAATCCCGAGCGCGACATCGATGCCGGCGCGCTCGGGGTGCACGGTATCGCACGCGCGGATTTGGCACGTGAGCCCCGTTTCGTCGATATCGCCGACGAGCTTCTCGCCTTTATCGCGGACGCCGAGCTGGTCATTCACAACGCCGCATTCGACGTCGGCTTTCTTGATGCGGAGCTTGCGCGCGCGCCCGGGCCGGCCCGCACCATCGGCTCCGCGGCGCGGGTATTGGATACCCTCGCGCTTGCGCGACAGCTGCATCCGGGACAGCGCAACGGCCTCGATGCGCTCTGCAAGCGCTACGGCGTGGACAATTCAAACCGCGATCTGCACGGCGCGCTCCTCGATGCGCGGCTGCTCGCGGAAGTCTATCTCGCCATGACCGGCGGGCAGGCAGCGCTCGCGCTCGATGACCGCGGCTTCGCGGCAACGGCGACTCCGGGCAGCGCGGCGGCGCGCTCGCCGCTGCGAAGCGGCGCACCGCTCCTCGTGATTATGGCGACGCCTGAAGAGCTCCTCGCGCATGAAGCCCTGCTCGGGCTTGTTGCGAAGACGAGCGGCCGCTGCGTCTGGAGGTCATCGGACGCGGCGGGCAGCCTCACCGAGGCTAAAACCGGCTCCGTGGGCTGACGGACATGCCTTTGCTTAACTTGCGCAAGTGCCGCATCGGCGTTGTGGGTCTGGGGTATGTGGGGTTGCCGCTTGCGGTGGAATTCGGCAAGCACTTTGCAACGGTTGGCTTCGACGTCAAAGCTGCGCGCATTGCGGCGCTGAAGCGCGGTGTCGACTCGACTTTGGAAGCTTCCAAGTCCGAGCTCAAGAGCTCAACCCAGCTCAGCTTCTCGACCAACCTCGCCGAGCTCAAACGCTGCCGCGTCTTCATCGTCACCGTGCCGACCCCGATCGACGAATACAAGCGCCCGGACCTGACGCCACTGATCCGGGCGAGCGAAAGCGTCGGCAAGGCTTTGCGCAAGGGCGCGGTCGTGATCTACGAGTCCACGGTCTATCCAGGGTGTACCGAAGAGGTGTGCGTGCCCATCCTCGAGCGGGAGTCGGGCCTGAAGCTCAATCGCGACTTCTTCGCCGGCTACAGTCCTGAGCGCATCAATCCGGGCGATCGGGAGCACCGCCTGCCGACGATACGCAAGATCACCTCCGGCTCATCACCCGAGGCGGCCGAGTTCGTCGATCAGCTGTACCGCACGATTATCAAAGCAGGGACCTACAAGGCATCAAGCATCAAGGTGGCCGAAGCGGCGAAGGTCATTGAGAACACCCAGCGCGATGTCAACATCGCGCTCATCAATGAGCTCGCGCTCATTTTCAACCGGCTCGGGATTGATACCGAGGAAGTGCTGAATGCCGCCGGCACCAAGTGGAATTTTCTTCCCTTTCGCCCCGGGCTCGTGGGCGGGCACTGCATCGGCGTCGATCCGTACTACCTCACGCACAAGGCGCAGCAGATCGGCTACAACCCGGAGATGATCCTCGCCGGACGACGTTTGAACGACAACATGGCAAGCTACGTCGCAGGCGAAATCGTCAAGCAGATGACGAATAAGCGCATTCACGTCAACGGCGCGCGCGTACTGGTGCTGGGCGCGACGTTCAAGGAAAATTGTCCTGACATCCGCAACTCCAAAGTGTTCGACGTCGTGCGCGAACTCAGCAATTACGGCGCGAAGGTCGAGATCTACGATCCGTGGGCGGACAACAGCGAGTGCCAGCACGAATACGGCAGGCGCCTGCTGAAGTCGCTCGAGCGTGGCCGCTACGATGCCGCAGTCGTTGCGGTGGCGCATCGCGAATTTCGAACACTCGGCGCGCGCGGCGTGCGCCGCCTGTGCAAGAAGAACCACGTTCTCTACGATATCAAGCACGTCTTCCCAGCCGCGGAGGTCGACGGCCGTCTGTGAAAATCCTGGTCACGGGAGCCGCAGGCTTCATTGGTTTCCATACCGCCCAGCGCCTGCTCGAGCGCGGCGATGAAGTGGTCGGCCTCGACAATCTCAATGAATACTATGACGTCACCCTGAAGCAGGCACGTCTCGCTCTGCTGCAGCAGGCGCCGCGCTTCCGCTTCGTGAAGCTCGACCTTACGGACGCGGCGGGTATGGCGCGCTGCTTTGCGCAGGAAAGGTTTCAGCGAGTCGTGCACCTCGGGGCGCAGGCGGGCGTGCGCTACTCGATCGACGCGCCGCATGCCTACGTGCAGAGCAATATCATCGGCACGCTGAACGTTCTCGAAGGCTGTCGTCATCACGCGGTCGAGCATCTCGTGTATGCCTCTACGAGCTCGGTGTACGGCGCAAATACCAACATGCCCTTCTCCGAGCATCGCATCGCCGATCATCCGCTGTCGCTGTACGCGGCGACCAAGCGCTCCACCGAGCTCATGGCGCATAATTATTCCTCGCTCTTCAAGTTGCCCACGACGGGGCTGCGCTTTTTCACGGTCTACGGCCCGTGGGGACGGCCGGACATGGCGCTTTTTCTCTTCACGCGCAATATTCTCGACGACAAGCCCATCGACGTCTTCAACTTCGGGCATCACAAACGCGACTTTACCTTCGTTGCCGATATCGCCGAAGGGGTCGTGCGCGTGCTCGATCGCGTGGCGCAGCCGAATCCCGCATGGGACAGTCTGCATCCGGACCCCGCCTCGAGCCGCGCTCCGTTTCGCCTTTACAACATTGGCAACAACAATCCGGTCGAGCTGCTGCGCTACATCGAAGTGATCGAGGAGTGTCTGGGACGTAAGGCACGCAAGAATCTCTTGCCGCTGCAACTCGGCGACGTACCCGATACCTTCGCCGACATCGACGATCTGGCGAGGGATGTGGGATACCGGCCGGCAACGCCCGTCGAAGTGGGTGTGCGCCGCTTCGTTGAATGGTTCTGCGACTATTATAAGCGTCGCCCCTGAACGCTCATGGAGTACACATGCCGCTCAGACTGACTCAATCGGCACCGGCCATGCAGGTGCCCTTGCTGGATCTGAAGCTGCAATACCGCGAGCTCAAGGGCGAGATTCAAGCGGCCATCGAAAAGGTCTGTGCGAGTCAGAATTTCATTCTCGGGCCGGCCGTGCGGGAATTTGAAGTGCGGGTCGCCGACTATTCGCAATGCCGATACGGCATCGGCGTCTCCTCGGGTACCGATGCGCTGCTCGTTGCGCTCATGGCGCTCGACATCGCGCAGGGCGACGAGGTCATCACGAGTCCGTACACGTTCTTCGCAACCGCCGGAACGATCGCGCGCGCGGGCGCCCGGCCAATGTTCTGCGACATCGATCCGCAGAGCTTCAACCTCTCGCCGCAGGCGCTGCAAGCCCTGATCGAGGAGCGCTGCGAGCTGCGCGGCAGCGAATGGGTAAACCGCCGCACGGGCGGGCGCATCAAGGCGCTGATGCCTGTGCATCTTTACGGAAGACTCTGCGACATGGACGAACTCATGGACACCGCGCGGCGATTTGGACTGCGGGTGATCGAAGATGCGGCGCAGGCCATCGGCGCCGAGGATGAGGCGGGCGAGCGCGCCGGTAGTTTCGGGCAGATCGGCTGCCTGTCGTTCTTTCCCACCAAGAATCTGGGCGCCTTCGGCGACGCCGGCATGTGCGTTGCAAACGATCCGGCGCTTGCCGAGCGCCTTGAGATCCTGCGCGTACACGGCGGCAAGCCCAAGTATTACCACGGCTTGATCGGGGGAAATTTCCGTATCGACGAGCTGCAGGCGGCGGTACTCAACGTCAAGTTCGAGCATCTCGACGCCTGGACCGCCGGCCGGCAGAGAAATGCCGCTTTCTACGATGCGGCCTTTGCACGCGCCGATCTTGGTGGTGCCGTGCAAACGCCGACGCGCGGCGCGGGCCGCCACATCTACAACCAATATGTGCTGCGCGTGCGTGATCGCAACCCGTTGCGTCAGCATCTCATGGCCGCCGGCGTGGGCACGGAGATCTACTATCCCGTGCCGCTGCATTTGCAAAAATGCTTCGCGTATCTTGGCCACACGAGCGGGGCGTTTCCCGAATCGGAGCGCGCCGCCGAGGAGACGATTGCTCTGCCAATCTATCCGGAGCTCGACGAAGCGCAACTGCAGTATGTGGTCGACGCCGTCGCCGACTTCTACAGGCGTTGAGCAGTGTTCGTGTGATCCATGGCAAGCGTGCCGTCCGCCGCAGCGCTGCTCAGGATCCAAATGTTCTGGCATGGGGCGCCGCTGTCGCGCATCGAGCGGCTCTCCATGGCGTCGTTCCTTGCTCACGGCCATCCAGTAGATCTGTACGTGTACGAGGCGCCGGCCGTACCGCCGACGGGGGTGCATCTGCTGGCGGCCGAAGAGATTCTGCCGCGCGCGCTCCTCTTCACCCACCGGCGCACGGGATCGCTCGGCTCTTTCAGCGACTGGTTTCGGTATCGGCTTCTTAGGGAGCGTGGCGGGATCTGGGCGGACGCGGATGTCGTGTGTCTGTCGCCGATCTCATATCCGCAGGATGAGATCTTCGGCTGGCAGAATGAGCGCTTGCTCAACAATGCAGTGCTCGGATTACCCGCGGGGCATGAGCTTGCGGTGTGGCTCGCCGCGTGCTGTGAAGATCCCAACCGGTGGCTGCCGTACGACGGATTGTCGCTGCGGCTGCGCAAACTGCGACGCCGTTATCTCCGCGGCAACCGGCGCGATGGCGTGCGCTGGGGCGAATATGGCCCCAAGGGTCTCACGCAGGCGGCGCGGTACCTGGGCTTTATCGGCAAGGCACAGCCGCCCGCACACTTCTACCCGGTGCGCTGCGAGGACTGGCAGGTCATGTTTACAAGCGGCGCAGCGGCCGAGCCGCCATGGACGGCAGAAAGCCGCGCCGTGCATCTATGGCAGCAGATGATGCAGAGCACGCCGGGGTTCGACAAGAATGCCCCGTTTCCCGAGGATTCGCCTTTCGAGGCGCTGTGCCGCCGCTACCTTAAAAGCGATGGCTGAGGTACAAGGCGACGCTCGTGATGTCGTAGAAGGCGTCCGGTCGACCCGTCTGCGGCTCAAAGGAGTAGACATGGCGGCGAGCGACTTTGACGCCGTCACTGTAGTCGAGGCTGAGGTCCCAGCCGGGCAATACATTGCGATATTGGGCGCCCGCTCCCAGGTAATAGCCGTAGGCGGGCGAGAGTAGCGCATAGCGCGCAGCGCCAAAGAATGCGCTGACCGCGAGGGGGCTGTCGAAGCGATAGCGATAATCGAGCACGCGCACGGCAACGAGCGCGCGGCGGTCGATTTCGTCGAATACAACCCGCGCTCCCAAATCCTGATGCTCGGAGACTGCGCGCCGCGCGCCGATCCCCAGATGCGGCGCCACCTCGACACTCGTGTTGGTGCGGGGAACGCTGTCCGATAGATCGACGAGGACGCGATTGGCGTTCGCGCCGGCATCGACGAAAACCTCTCCGCTTTTCACTTCCTGCACTTCAGACCCATCGAACTCCTCTTCTGCCGTGTCTTCGCGATTCGTCTCGCCGCCACCCAGGCGCACGAAGCCGTCCAAGGTCGTAAAATGCTGCCCAAAGACATCGCGCCCGAAGAACAACTCGCCGCCGACGGTGTGATCCTGCCATGGATGCGAGTAGCGGATCAGCGCCTGATACTCGTGGCGATAGGGGACCGGAGAGTAAGACGCATTGACGAGCGTTCGATACTGGGTCTCGAGCAGGCCGCCGAATGAGGGCTCCCAGCCCACCTTGACCATGTTGCTCTGGCCGCCCACGCCGTCGCCAAATTGGCGCTGATCGCCAAACCAGTTACCGGTGACGTGGCCATAGTTCACGAGGCCGTCCAGGTACACATCGTGAACGTACCAGCCCTCCTGCCAGTCGGAAATCTCGTAGGTGAGATCGAACGGCCCGAGACGCGGGAAGTGTATGCCGGCTGACAGGGCGGCATCTCCGAGGAGGTAGCTCCTGCCGCGGGAGGTGTCTTCGCCTGCGTACTCGAAATACACCGCAAAAGGAATCCTTCCAGGCACGATGAAACGGCTGGTGATGGATGCCTCCTGGTTGCCGAAGGCCGTGTTGTTGGTGGCCGGATTGGCCCCCGGATTCTGCGCTGCGGCTGGATTAAAAAATGCTCTGAAAAGCTCGCTCACCGACGTCCCGCCGTAGCCGCCGCCTCCATACTGCAGAATGCGATTGATGCCGAGCGCCCAGCCGCTCGTCGGCTCGATCTGCAGGTGAAAGCCCGCAAACAGAGGATGCCCGCTCGTTAAATGGTCCTCGAACAGGATCCGATGCGACTCGGACATGCGCGCGAGGAACAGCTCGTACTGCAAGCCCAGACGTGTGAACGGCAGGCTGTTGGAAACCGTAACGGACGGCATGGTCGGTGCTTCCGTGCTGATCACCATGGCGTCGTCGGTCATCGGCGACCACCAGTGATCGCGATAGCCGATATCAATCTGTGCACGATCGCCGCCCAGGCTCAGCATCGTACCTGTTGCGGTGGTGCGACCCCGGTATGCGATGACGCCTACGCTCGCCATGGCATAATCGCTCGGCTGGTAATAGGCTTGGCCGTCCAGCTGCCAATGGTTCTGGGTCTCAAGACCGTGCTCATTGGGTATGGAGACGTCCGCTCCACGTGACGCTCCGGCTTGTGCGCTCGCGTAGCTGATTCCGGAGTCGTGCATGTAGCGGGCGAGGAAGCGCCTGACGCGCTTACACATTGGCGTATCGACTGCGCAGGCTTTCGGCATCGCATCGAACAGCAGTGCCGCCGGAATCGGTCGCGTGAGCACAGGGTGGTCGGCCAGAACAAGGACGCGCTCGATGTCCCGCTCGATCTCCGGTTCGAGGTTAAGCGGCAGGTAAGGGCTCACGCCGCGCCCGAGAGCCACCGCAGGCAGCGTGATGATCAGCCATGCAGTGGTCGAAATGGCGCTCTTCATGGTTTCCGGCGCATGACGATGGAAAAATCAGCCGCAGAATAGCGGGCTGCGAGCCAACTCGCCATGATCTCCGCTCGGATCGCGCGCAGCGGACGGATCGCGACCCGCTCGCGCCGCAAGAATGGTCGCTTCCACGCCTCGTGCTTCAGTACAATCGCCCTTTCCGCGCACCTGAAGGGTAGTAATGCGCCTGAGACGCCGTCCGTTTACGCTGCTCGCAATTCTGGCGCTGTGCATCGCCAGTCTCGCTTCGGTCGGGCCCGCCTTGGTGCAGGGCATAGGCGGCTCCTCCGATAATTCGCCGCTGCAAATGCTGCAGAGCCTCACGCCTGAGCAGCGCGATGCCATCATGAACCAGCTCGGCATCGGCGGAGGAGGTAGTGGAACCGGTGGCGGTGGCCTCGGCGGCGTGCTGGGCGGCATGGGGACGCAAGCCCCAGGAGCACGCCAGCGACAAATCGAGCAGATGCAGCAGCAGGGCGAGGTCGATCAGGAGCGCGCCCGCGAAGAACAGAGGAAATATGAAGAGCAGGCTGATCTGCTGAGTCCATTCTTAAAGGGCGAGGACTGGATCATCGTCTCAGTCGATGCCTACCCGCCTCCCGTCAGCCCGTTGGGACAGAATCTGCAGACTCTGCTACAGCCCAACGGCACCCCTCAGCTTTCCGGATTGTCGGGCCTGGGAGGAGCTTCCGGCCTGTCGGGACTTCCTCAGGGCAGCTCGTCGGCGGGTGCGCTGCTGGGTGGAGCGAATGGGCTCAGTGGTCTCACGGGGATGAATGGTCTTGGGGGGCAGAACCAGAACAATGGCGTCGGACCGAACACGAATGGCGGGCCCGGTCAGGAAGTCAAACCGGAACTCACGGATGACGAAAAGAAGACCCGTGACACCCTCATCGATCTGATCCGCTCAAAGAATCCGTATCAGCTCTCGCGGGACGGCACGCTCTTCATGCCGGGCTTTGCCCCCATACCCATGGGCGGGTTGACCGAGCAGCTGGCGAGTATGCGTCTTGGGGTCGAGCCGGCTCTGCGCGATCTGTATATCAAAGTCACCAAGCTGCCGCTGATCAAGACCGGGCCGGCGGCTCTGAAGCCCTTCGGCTACGACCTCTTCGATCAACAGGTGTCCTCGTTTGCACCGGTCACGAATATACCGGTGCCCGCAGAGTACATCGTGGGGCCGGGCGATGAGCTCGACATTCAGCTCTATGGCACGCAGAACCACAACCTTATCCTGATCGTTGGCCGCGATGGCCGCGTTCAGTTTCCGGAGTTGGGACCGGTCAACGTCGGGGGCCAGACTTTCAACGCCGTGAAGTCGAGTTTGGAGGCCCAGGTCGCGCGCCAGATGATTGGCGTGCGCGCGAGTGTGACCATGGGCGACACGCGTTCCATCCGTGTGTTCGTGCTGGGCGAAGCCAAGCGCCCCGGGTCCTACACCATCAGCGGACTCGGAACGATCACTTCGGCGCTCTTTGCTGCCGGCGGCATCCGGCCGACCGGCTCGTTGCGCAAGATCGAGCTCAAGCGCCAGGGAGCGCTCGTGCGGCGTCTCGATCTGTACGACATGTTGATTCGCGGCGATACCACCGATGATGCGAAACTCCTGCCCGGCGATGCCATCTTCATTCCAGCGGTGGGGCCCACCGTCGGCGTCGAAGGCGAAGTGCGTCGCCCGGCCATCTACGAGACGCGCAGCGAAACGACGGTCGCAGATGTTGTTCAGCTCGCAGGCGGCCTCGCGCCAGAGGCCGACATGGCGAATGCCGCTCTCACCCGTATCGACAATGCCCAGCACCGAGTCGTACTGCGCGTGGATCTGGCAGGCGCCAGCGCAAAAAGTGCGCCGATTCACAATGGTGATCTGCTGCGCGTGTCGCGGCTACGTCCGACACTGGATGCAGGCGTCCAGATTGAAGGCTATGTCTACGCGACCGGTGCGTTCTCCTATCACCCGGGGATGCGTCTGACCGACGTTATTCGCTCGGTGGACGATCTAAAACCAGATGCTGACATCCACTATTTGCTGATCCGGCGTGAGCTGCCTCCGGACCGACGCATCGTGGTGCACTCAGCTGACCTTGAGGCCGCATTGAAGGCCCCGGGTTCCGCTGCGGACCTGCCGCTCATGGCTCGCGATCGAATCATGGTATTTGACTTGCAGTCGAGCCGCGATCGTGTCGTTCAGCCACTGCTGGACGAATTGAAATTGCAGTCGAATATTCAGCGGCCCGAAGAGATTGTGCGCATCGAAGGGCGCGCCAAAGTACCCGGGGATTATCCTCTGGAGGTCGGGATGACGGTGCGCGACCTGGTGCGCGCCGGAGGCAGTCTCGCGGACGCAGCCTATGGAGGGCAGGCGGAACTCACTCGTTATAACGTTGTCAAGGGCGAGTCGCACCAGACTGAGTTGCTCCAGGTCGATCTGGCAGCCGCGATGCGCGGCGATCCTGCGAACAATTTACGGCTTCAGCCTTTCGACAGTTTGAGCATTAAGGAAGTGCAGGCGTGGGCCGTGCATCAGGAAATCAATTTGCGCGGGGAAGTCAGATTCCCAGGCAAGTATTCCATCAAGCGGGGCGAGACGCTGAAGTCGGTCATGCAACGGGCCGGCGGCCTTACGGATCTCGCCTTTGCCGATGGCGCGGTTTATACGCGCAAAGAATTGCGTGAACGCGAACAGACGCAGCTCGACTTGCTCGCGGCGCATATGCAGAACGACATCGCCTTCGTCGCCCTGCAGGGTGCCGCTGCAAACCAGGCGCAGGCGGGAGTATCGCTGCAGGTGGGTCAGTCGCTGCTGCAAACACTGCGATCGACCAAGGCCGTCGGACGGCTGGTCATCAATCTGGCGGCCACTTTGCGTTCGCCAATAGGCTCCGTTACCGACGTTATCCTTCGCGATGGAGATGAGCTTCTCGTTCCCAAGTTCCAGCAGGAAGTCACCGTCATCGGCGAAGTGCAGACCGCGACGTCCCATCTGTATCGGCCGAGTCTGTCGCGTGACGACTACATCAATATGAGCGGCGGAGTGACGCGTCGTGCTGACTCCGGTCGAATCTATGTGGTGCGCGCCAATGGCAGTGTGGTAGTCAACGAGAGCGGCCGGTGGTATCACAGCGGCAGTGTGCAGATCAGGCCCGGCGACACGATTGTCGTGCCGCTGAACGCGGAACATCTGCCGCTGCTGCCGCTGTGGCAGGCGGTCACACAGATCATCTACAACGTCGCGATCGCAGCTGCCGCCATCCATTCGTTCTAAGGCTGGTGAGCGTTTGACAGCGCCCCCGATCCTGCCTACACTTACTGCGTTCATTGGATGAACGCATGGCCGGGCAGACCGGCACCTGTAACACCCAACGGGGTCCGGGACGCACGTTGCGTTGGTATCTGATTCAGACAAAGCCGTCGCGGGAAGGCCTGGCGCAGACGAATCTGCAGCGGCAGGGTTATGAGGTGTATTTGCCGCGCGTGTTACAGTGCGTGCGCCGCCGTGGGCGCTGGCGCGAAGCCATCGGCCCGCTGTTCCCGCGGTACTTGTTCTTACGGTTGAGCGAAGGGCTGCAGGCGCTGAGCCCGGTGCGTTCCTCCCTCGGCGTGGCGGGTATTGTGCGCTTCGGGGTGAGCTACGCCATCGTTCCCGATAGGATCCTGGCCGAACTGCGCGTTCGTGCCGATCCCGTGTCCGGATTGCACCGCCTGGTCACTCCAAAGTCCTTAGTGCCGGGCGCTACAGTGCACATCACCATGGGCCCCTTCGAAGGGCTGAGCGGTGTGTTCGAGCGCGCAGCGGGCGCTGCGCGCGTCGTCGTGCTGCTCAAGCTGCTCGGTCAGGAAGCGCCGGTACGAGTGCCAATGGATTTCGTGCTGCCGGGTTGCGCGGCATAGCAGCTCATGCCGTCCGAAGAAATACGCTACAAGGTGATGCGGCTTGTCGAGGCCAATCCCGAGTTGAGCCAACGCGACGTGGCGCGCGAACTCGGAGTGAGTCTCGGCAAGGTGAACTACTGTCTTCAGGCCTTGATTCGCAAGGGCTGGATCAAGGCCGCCAACTTCAAAAACAGCCACCACAAAGCCGCCTATATGTATCTTCTGACGCCGCGCGGCCTGGAGGCGAAGGCCCGTCTCACGCTGCAATTTCTGGTGATCAAAATGCGCGAGTACGAGAAACTGCGCGTTGAGATTGAACAGATGCGGCGTGAGACCGAAGCAGGCAGCCAGCGGTAGGCGCGTTCCGTACTACGCGCCGCGCCGGACCTGTCGACGCATGCGAGGGACTTTGGTCCATTGCAGGGCGGTAGCGTGCTCGGGACTCTATGTACCCTTTTCCACCTAGTATAATTTGTATACCTGCAGTCGTGCCGAGAGGTGACGGGTGAATTCCACGCAACACGTGTCTACGTCTCAAGAAGATGAAATCGACCTGGTGGCTCTATGGCAGACCGCATGGAGTCACAAGACACTTATAGCGATCACGACGGCCATCTGCACCGGGATCGCCATCGTTCTCGCTCTTACAGCGACGCCCATTTTCCGTGCGATAGTGGTGGTCACCCCGGTTAAAGACACGGGCATGGGCGGCGAAGGCGGCTTATCCGGTGACCTCGGGGGCCTGGCGAGCCTTGCAGGAATCGGCTTGGGTGAGACCGGGGCAAAGCTCGAGAATCAAGCGATCCTCGTATCGCGAGGGCTGGTTGAGGAATTCGTCAAAAGCAAGGACGTGTTTCCGATTTTCACGGCCGCAGCGCAGCCGCAGCCGAGCCTGTGGATTGCGGTCGAAAAGTTTCGCCACGCTGTGCTGGACATAGAAGAGGATAAGCTCAAGGGCACGACGACCATTACGATGGATTGGCCTGATCCGCATGTCGCCGCGCGCTGGGCGAATGGTTTCGTCGCGCTTGCCAACAACTTGGTGCGGCAACGCGCGATACGGGATTCGACCCGCGAGATTGCCTATCTCAACGAACAGTTGCAGAAAACGAACGAACTCGAGGTTCGCAAGGGAATGTATAACCTCATTGAAGCCCAGACGAAGACCCTGATGCTGGCGAACGGGCGCGATGAGTATGCCTATACGGTGGTGGATCCTGCCGTCGTCGCAGATGTCCGCGTCAGTCCGAGGCGCACGCTTATGGCTCTGTCGGGCGTTGTCATCGGTCTATTCATCGGGACGTTCATCGCCTGGCTGCGCGATAAGACCGCTCGCCACAAGCGCAGTACCCAACATTAACCCGGAGTAATTCGCGTCGGTTCGCCTACTACCACGCTGCGCGCCTTGCTCGTGCGCCTATGGCACCACCTCAGTCGACGTCGCCGCCGACAATTCGCCCTGATCATGGGCTTGATGGTGCTGAGTGCGTTTGCCGAGGTGGTGAGTTTGGGGGCCGTGCTGCCCTTCCTCGGAATCCTCACTGCACCGCAGGCGGTATTTAAATACCGGCTGGTCGCCAGGATCGCACATGCCGCCGGCATCACCGCGCCGCAGCAGTTGCTGCTGCCTCTGACGATCGCATTCGCGGCAATAGCACTGATCGCCGGAGCGATCCGCATGCTGCTCTTGTGGGTGAGCACCCGCTTTACTTTTGCCGCCGGCGCGGATCTCAGCATCGAGGTCTATCGACGCACACTGTATCAGCCGTATCGCGTGCACGTCGCACGTAACAGCAGCGAGGTGATCAGTGGCATTACCAACAAGGTAGGCGGCACGGTGCTCGGCGTGCTGCTGCCGTTCATGACGTTGATCAGCTCCATGATGCTGCTCGTGGCCATACCTGTGGCTCTGATCGCGATAAACCCGATTGTGGCGCTGGTGGCGACGCTCGGATTTGGCGCGAGCTATGCAGTCATCACCTGGCTGTCGCGCCGCCACCTGCGCAGTAACAGCGAGCGCATTGCCAACGAACAGACCGAGGTCATTAAGGCGATACAGGAGGGGCTGGGTGGAATCCGCGATGTGTTGCTGGACGGAACGCAGCCGGTTTTTTGCGATGTTTATCGGCGCGCCGACCAACTGCTGCGGCGCGCGCAGGGCGACAACGTCTTCATCGGGCAAAGTCCGCGCTACGCAATGGAAGCGCTCGGCATGATCTTGATTGCGGCGCTCGCCTACGGCCTGAGTCGTCAGGACCAGGTTGTTGCGTCGGCGCTGCCCGTTCTGGGGGCGCTCGCCCTCGGCGCGCAACGCTTGTTGCCGGCGCTGCAGCAGGCCTTTGGCGCCTGGGCAAGCATCGCCGGCAGCCAGGCCTATCTCGCCGACACAATTACGCTCATCGATCAGCCTTTGCCGGCAGAGATGCTGCAGGCGGCTCCTGCGCCGTTGCCATTTTGCGAAGCCATCCAATTTCGCGCCGTGCGCTTTCGGTACACCGAGCCCGGACCCTGGGTACTCGACGGACTCGATCTGATCATTCCAAAGGGTGCGCGCGTCGGCCTGGTGGGCGGCACAGGCAGCGGCAAGAGCACCACGCTCGATCTGCTCATGGGCCTGCTGCTGCCGACGGAAGGCGAGGTTATCGTAGATGGCGAGTCGCTCGTAGGCCGCCGCATTCGCACCTGGCAGCGCACGATCGCGCACGTGCCGCAGAGCATCTATCTCGCCGACACTACCATGACGCAGAACATAGCTTTCGGAGTGCCGCGTGAGGCCATCGATATGCAGCGGGTACGGCAGGCGGCGCAGCAGGCGCAGATCGCAGAATTCATTGAAAGCGGCCCGCGTGGCTACGATGCCTTGGTGGGCGAGCGCGGAATTCGGCTCTCCGGCGGCCAGCGCCAGCGCATTGGGATTGCCCGCGCGCTCTACAAGCGTGCCAGCGTGCTTGTTTTGGACGAGGCAACGAGCGCTCTCGACAATGCCACCGAGCGCTCGGTAATGGATGCCATCGAGGGGCTGCATCGGGACCTTACGATCCTGATCATCGCGCATCGCCTGACTACCGTACGGCGCTGCGACACGATCGTAGAACTGCAACACGGGCGTGTCGTGGCGCAGGCCTCGTACGAGGAGCTTCTCGAGTGTAGCCAAAGCTTCCGGCATATGGCCCTCGCAACCAGAATCAGCTGACAGGCACAAAATCGCGACATGTTTAATCAAAAATCCATTCTGATCACGGGCGGCACCGGTTCCTTTGGCAAACGCTACGTGCGCACGATCCTGGAGCGCTTTCAACCACGCAAGTTGATCATCTACTCCCGCGATGAGCTCAAGCAATTCGAGATGCAGCAGGACTTCCCTCAGGACTGCATGCGGTTTTTCCTTGGCGATGTGCGCGATGCGGAGCGCCTGGTTCAGGCAATGAATGGCGTGGACTACGTGATTCATGCAGCCGCTTTGAAACAGGTGCCGGCTGCCGAATACAATCCCATGGAATGCGTCAAGACCAACATCCACGGGGCGCAGAACGTCATTCAGGCCGCGCTCGCGACCGAAGTGGATAAAGTGATCGCACTGTCCACGGACAAGGCCGCCAATCCAATCAATCTCTATGGGGCAACCAAGCTTGTCTCCGACAAGCTGTTCGTCGCGGCAAATAACGTAGCCGGCGGGCACAGGACGCGCTTCTCCGTCGCGCGCTATGGCAACGTCGTGGGCTCGCGCGGCTCGGTGGTGCCATTCTTCCGCAAACAAATCGCCAACGGCTGCGATCATCTTCCCATCACTGATGCGTCCATGACCAGGTTCTGGATCACGGTGCAGCAGGGCGTAGATTTCGTGCTGAAGAATTTTGCCCGTATGCACGGCGGGGAGATCTTTGTGCCGAAGATTCCATCGATGAAGGTGGTGGATCTTGCGCGCGCGATGGCGCCCAACCTGCCGCATCGGATCATAGGAATCCGTCCAGGTGAAAAGCTTCACGAAATTATGTGCCCGGCGGATGACTCGCATCTGACGCTCGAATTCGCTGATCACTATGTCATCAAGCCCGCGATTCAGTTCTCTGGCCCAGTCGAATTCAGTGTCAATCGCCTGGGTGAGCAGGGTCATCCTGTCGAGCCGGGCTTTGAATACCATTCGGGCAAGAATCCTCACTTTCTCGCGGTTGAGGAGATCATCGCGATGAATCATGTGGACGATCCGGAATGATTCCTTACGGGCGTCAGTGCATCGCGCAAGCAGACATTGACGCCGTGACGGCAGTCCTGCGCTCGGATTTTCTAACCCAAGGCCCGACGATTCCGCGCTTTGAAGCCGCCATTGCAGCGCGCGTCGGTGCGGCACACGCCGTCGCAGTGAATAGCGCCACTGCAGCGCTGCACATTGCTTGCCTCGCGCTGGGAGTGGGTCCCGGCGACCGCGTGTGGACGAGTCCCAATACATTTGTTGCCAGCGCCAATTGCGCGCGCTATTGCGGCGCAGCGGTCGACTTCGTGGACATCGACCCCACAACCTACAACATGTCGGTCGAGGCCCTGGCGGAGAAACTCAGGCACGCGCAAACAGCCGGCGAATTGCCCAAGGTCGTGATTCCCGTGCATTTTGGCGGACTGCCGTGTGACATGCAGAAGATTCACGATTTGGCGCGGCGCTATGGGTTCAAGGTTCTGGAGGATGCGTCGCACGCTATCGGCGCCGTGTACCGGGGCCGCCAGGTCGGCGACTGTCATTTCAGCGATATTGCCGTCTTCAGTTTTCATCCCGTCAAAATCATCACCACTGCCGAAGGCGGACTGGCAACTACACAGTCTCCAGAGCTTGCGCGCAAAATGCGCTTGTTGCGCACTCACGGCATCACGCGTGAGGCGGCGCAACTCGAGCGAGCCGACGAGGGCCCCTGGTACTACGAGCAGCAATGCCTGGGCTTCAATTACCGGCTTACGGACATCCAGGCCGCGTTAGGCCTGTCGCAATTGACGAACCTTGATAAGTGGATCGCGCGTCGCCATGAAATCGCGGACGCATACGATGCGGGCTTGCGCTCTTTGCCGCTCATTCTGCCGCTTCGCCCCTCGGAATCCCGATCGGCCTCGCATTTGTATGTTGTACAGATCGATCCGCTGCGCACGCAGCTCACGCGTAGAGTTGTATTTGACCGCCTACGTGCGGCAGATATTGGCGTGAATGTGCACTACGTGCCAGTGCACACGCAGCCGGACTTTCGAGCTTTGGGATTTGCTGCGGGGCAGTTTCCTGTGAGCGAAGCCTACTACTTGCGCTGCCTGTCATTGCCGATGTTTGCGGCATTGACGGGCGCACAACAGGCGTATGTCCAGCAAGCGCTGCAGGCAGCGCTGTCATGAGCCCGCCGAGGGATGCGTGCTTGGCGTCGCAACGGGATGCGTGGGCAGTCAGCGGGAGAGCTGCGCTGGGAATTTGCGACTGGTCGCGGGCGCTCTCTGGAATCCTTAAGCGCTGCGCGTCCGGGACTTGGCTCGCGGCAGCTGTTACGGATGACTAGGTGAGCCTCGCCTGCCTTCGAGAATCTCAACGCGGCCGATGAGCAAGCTTGCTCTCGGTACAGTCCAGTTCGGCGGTCAATACGGCGTTGCAAATGTTTCCGGACCGGTGGCGCAGTCCGAAATTGCGGCTATTTTGCAGCAAGCGCGCCACGCTGACATCGATACACTTGATACCGCAATCGCCTACGGGAACAGCGAGGCTTCTCTCGGCTATGCAGGCGTGTCGACGTGGCGCGTGATCAGCAAGCTGCCGTCGCTGCCGACTGACGTGTCGGACGTCGCGCGATGGGCGGAGACCCAAGTGTTCGGCTCGCTGCAGCGCTTAAAGAAGACCCAGCTCGACGGCCTCTTGCTGCACAGGTCTGCCGATCTTCTCGGCCCTCGCGGAAAGTCCGTTATTGAGGCACTGGCCGTACTCAAGTCCCGGGGATGGATCGGTTGTGCTGGGATTTCGATCTACGATCCCGCGGAACTAGATAGCGTGTGGCCCGTGTGGCGTCCGGAGCTCGTGCAGGCACCCTGCAATGTCTTCGATCGGCGATTGCAGCGCACTGGGTGGCTGACGACTCTCCATCGGCATGGTGTGCGCATTCATCTACGTTCGGTGTTCCTGCAAGGTGTGTTGTTGATGCCGGCAGCGCGGCGACCGGCGTGGTTTGGACGATGGCAGGAGCTGTTTGACCGCTGGCGCGAGTGGTGTGCTAAGCATGATAGCTCGCCGCTTGCGGTTGCGCTTGCGTTTGCGCGCAATCTGCCCGGCATTGAACGCCTCGTGATCGGCGTCGACTCGGCCGGGCAGCTGCAGGAGGTCATCGGCGCGGCTGCCACAGTTGTGCCGGCACCGCCGGAAGATCTGTGCAGCGAGGATCTGGAGCTAATCGAACCCTCGCGGTGGAAGGTAACGTGAAAGCCGCAGCGATTGTCCAGGCGCGAATGGGATCCGCGCGTTTTCCCGGCAAGGTGATGAAGCCGATACGCGGTACTCCGCTTATTGAGTTGCTTCTGGAGCGGTTGCGCGACGCGAAGGAAATCGGCCAAATTATATTGGCCACATCGCAAGCGCCTGAGAACTCGGTGCTCGCAGATTACGTTCGGACACTCGGGTACACCGTATACCGCGGCAGCGAGCAGGATGTTCTTGATCGCTACTATGAGGCTGCACAGCTGAGTCACGCAGATATCCTGGTACGCATAACGGGCGATTGCCCACTGGTGGACCCGGCGTTAGTGGACTTGATGGTCACCGCTTTCAGGTCGGCCGGCGTCGAGTATGCCGGCAATACCGATCCGCAGACTTATCCGGACGGCTTGGACATAGAAGTGTTCTCGAAGGGGGCTCTCGCCACGGCGTGGCGTGAAGCGCGTTGCCAGCCAGAACGTGAACACGTCACCCCGTACATGCGCGAATCCGGGCGGTTCCGCACGCTCAATCTGCCGCACAGCGAAAACCTCTCTGCTGCACGGTGGACTGTCGACGAGGCGGCGGACTTCGAGGTCATTGCCGGCGTATTTGAGCATTTTCATCCGCGCAGGAACTTTGGCTGGCAGGAGGTACTGCAGCTGATGCGCATCCGGCCGGAGCTGTTCAGCGCCAATCATCACTTGGTACGCAACGAAGGATCCTCAATGTCAACCGGACAGAAACTTTGGAAGCGCGCCAAGCGCGTGATTCCTGGTGGCAACATGCTGCTATCCAAGCGGGCCGAGATGTTTCTCCCGGAACTGTGGCCTGCATATTTCAGCAGGACGCAGGGCTGCAAAGTATGGGACCTGGATGGCAACGAGTTCACCGACATGTCTATCATGGGCATCGGGACCAACACGCTCGGTTACAGCCACCCCGAGGTTGACGCTGCAGTACGGGCGGCCATCGACGCGGGCAACATGTCCACGCTCAACTGCGCCGAAGAGGTATACCTCGCGGAACGGCTGGTAGAACTGCACCCTTGGGCGCAAATGGCGCGTCTTGCTCGTTCCGGCGGAGAGGCTGACGCCATAGCGGTGCGCATCGCGCGCGCGGCCAGCGGCAAGGACAAGGTCGCGATCTGCGGCTATCACGGCTGGCATGACTGGTACCTCGCTGCCAATCTGGCTGACGACCGAAACCTCTCCGGACATCTCCTGCCGGGGCTTGAGCCTAACGGTGTACCGCGAGCTCTGTTGGGCTCCGTGCTGCCGTTCAATTACAACAAATACGATGAGCTCGAAAGGCTGGTGAACGAGCACGACATCGGCGTCATCATGATGGAGGTATCGCGCAATCAGGGGCCGACCAACAATTTTCTGCAGAAGGTGCGGCAGCTCGCAAGCAGTCGCGGGATCGTGCTCATCTTTGATGAATGTACATCCGGTTTCCGCCAAACTTTTGGCGGACTACACAAAGCCTACGGCGTAGAGCCCGATATGGCCATGTTCGGCAAGGCCCTTGGCAACGGTTATGCCATCACCGCAACAATCGGGCGACGCGAGGTCATGGAGGCGGCGCAGACGTCATTCATAAGCAGCACATTCTGGACAGAACGAATCGGGCCGACGGCGGCACTGAAGACGCTCGAAGTCATGCAGAGTACGGGATCATGGGAGCAGATCACGCGCACCGGAGAGAAAATTTTTGCCGGCTGGCACGAGCTTGCCGAGAAGCATGGGCTTGCTATTGCCACGAGCGGTCTGCCCGCGCTCGCCTCGTTTTCGTTCACCAGCCCGCGCGCGCTCGCCTATAAGACACTACTCACGCAAGAAATGCTCGCCAAGGGTTATTTGGCGGGTACGAGCGTGTACGTTTGCACGCAGCATACGCCGGACGTCGTCGCAGCTTACTTTGCGGCCCTCGATCCGATATTTCGCTTGATCCGAGAGTGTGAAGACGGCAGGGAGGTGACGCAAGTGCTCAAAGGTCCGGTATGCCACGCAGGCTTCAAGCGTCTCAATTGAAGATTGGCCGTGAATCTCATCTTTCGAGTCGACGCGTCCTATAGGGTCGGGGCCGGACACCTAATCCGCTGTCTGTCATTGGCGGATGCGCTTAAAGCGCGCGGAGCTTGGTGCGGCTTCGTGTGTCGTTCCGTTCCCGATGCGCTTGCTGCGATGATCGCGGCGAATGGCCATGAAGTTTTACGCCTCGGTACCGGCGCCGATTCGACCGGTCGCGTCAAACTTGGCGATTGGCTGGAAGTGCCGCAGGAAGAGGATGTGCGGCAGACCCTCACGGCTTGCGCAGGCCGCGACCTTGATTGGGTCGTCGTTGATCATTACGGGCTGGATGCGGTTTGGGAACGCAGCGTGCGAGCATTGGCGTCGAAAATAATGGTCATCGACGATCTTGCAAATCGACAACACGCCTGCGACGTGCTCGTCGATCAAAATCTCTACGCGGACGCGGATACACGTTATGACGAGCGGATCCCGCAGCAGTGCCGGCGGTTGCTCGGACCCCAATACGCCATGCTGAGGGAGGAATTCACACAGCGGCGAAGTCACGCCAAGGTACGCTCAGGCTCTGTGCGACGGATTTTGGTGTCCTTTGGCGGTGTCGACGCGACGAATCGCACAGCGCTGGCGCTCGCGGCACTTACACGCCTCGATCTGCAAGACATTCAAGTCGATGTTGTCATTGGCGATCAACACCCACGGCACGCTGCGATCGCAGATATTTGCAGGCGACCGGGTTTTGCGCTCCACGTGCAGAGTGCTCAGATGGCGCAGCTCATGGCAGCTGCAGACATGGGAATTGGCGCCGGAGGTAGCGCCACCTGGGAGCGATGCTGCGTTGGACTGCCGACGCTTGCGCTGGCAGTGGCTGACAACCAGACTCAGCTGGTGCGTGATTGCGCGCTCGCGGGTGCGCTGTATGCGCCCGCGGAGCCCCTCGATGCGGACAGCCTCTCTCGCCACGTGCGTTGCCTGATGGAGAATCCATTGCTGCGACAGGTGATTTCAGGCAACGGCATGCGCATCGTTGACGGCCGCGGGACGGCGCGCATACTGCGCGCATTGGGCCTCAATGCCGTCGCCGTGCGACCGGTCGTTTTGGATGATGCGCGCAGTCTGTTCGAGTGGCGCAACCATCCTTGCATTCGTGAAGCATCCCGTTCGAGCGCTCCGCTGCAATGGAGCGCTCATAAGGCTTGGTTGGATGCGGCTCTCAGCGACCCGTCCAGGGTGTTGCTGATCGGCGAGAGCGCAGATCGGCCGGTCGGCGTCGTGCGCTTTGATGTCGCGGACGATACTGCGGAAGTATCCATCTACACTGTGCCCGGTCAGGGGCAACGCGGTACAGGCGCTGATCTTCTAGCGGCTGCCGAGATGTGGCTGGAGACGCATAAGCCGAGCGTGCGGCAGATCATTGCCGAAGTGCTTGGTGAGAACTCGCGATCGCACAGGCTGTTTGCGGGCGCCTGCTATCAATGCCGGTCCACAACCTATACCAAAAGGATACAAGGAGACTAGGGTGTCACTGCTGATTGCCAATCAACCTGTCGGTCGAGACACGCGGCCCTTCATTATTGCGGAGATGTCCGGCAACCATAATCACTCGCTGGAGCGAGCGTTGGCAATCGTCGATGCCGCTGCCGACGCTGGCGCACACGCCATCAAGCTACAGACATATACGGCCGATACCATTACTTTGGACATTGGCAAGGGTGAGTTTGTTATCACCGACGACAAGAGTCCTTGGAAAGGGCGCAAACTCTACGACCTTTACAACGAGGCGCACACGCCGTGGGAATGGCACGCGCCGATCATGCAGCGGGCGCAAACGTTGGGCATGGTGTGTTTCAGCTCGCCTTTCGACGAGTCTGCAGTAGAGTTTTTGCAGAGCTTGGAAATGCCCGCGTACAAGATAGCGTCATTCGAGAACAATCATCTGCCGCTCATTCGCAAGGTAGCCGCGACCGGCAAGCCGATGATTATTTCCAGCGGAATGGCGACTGTGGCGGAACTGGACGAGGCGGTTCAGACGGCCCGAATGGCGGGTTGCCGCGACCTGGTGCTCCTCAAATGCACGAGTACCTATCCCGCCTCGCCGCTCAATACAAACGTCTGCACAATCCCGCACATGCGCGCACTGTTCGACTGCGAAGTGGGGCTTTCAGATCACACGATGGGAATCGGTGCCGCGGTCGCTGCGGTCGCGCTCGGCGCCACAGTCATCGAGAAACACTTCACTCTGCGGCGCGCCGATGGCGGAGTGGACAGTGCATTTTCCCTCGAGCCGGCGGAGCTGAAGACGCTCGTGCTTGAAACCGAACGGGCCTGGCAGGCGCTCGGAACAGTGGCATACGGGCCGACCGATGCCGAACGCGCGTCGTTGGCGTTGCGGCGCTCATTGTATGTGGCCGAAAATATAAGATCTGGCGAGCCGTTTACCGCACGGAATCTGCGGATTGTTCGGCCCGGGAACGGCCTGCATCCGAGATTCTATGAGCAGCTCCTTGGGAAGTGCGTCGTTCGCGACGTGGCCAAAGGCACCGCCGTCGACTGGAGCCTCGTAACATGAGCGGCACGCGGCGGATTGGGGTGATGAAAGGGTTGCAGAATTAACATGCGCGCGGCGGATACGTTTCGCTTCCTGACAGTGGGAACTTCGGCCCGGTTGGTACGAAACCTGTGGGATCGCATTGCCGCACGCGCCCGCTATCCGATTTCTCATCTCGTTCACCCGACCTATGACCGCAGTTCCTGGGATGAGAAAACGAGCTCGAACAAGATATACTTTTTCCGGGACGATATGCGTGCTTGCATGCCGCCCCCCGATCGGGATCTTCTCGAATCTCTGGAGCGTAAAGACGTTCCGACCATCCACAACATGATTATGGGCGATCGAGTCGTCTCGAAGCTGCGCTATGAGGACGCGCTCGCTTACGGAACATTTTTGGCGCGTCGACTTATCGAAATATATAGAGAAATCAAACCGTCCGTGGTTATTGGGGATTTTGATGCACTCCACAGCAGCTTGGCATTGGCGGTGGCAAGACAGCTGAATATTCCTTGGTTCGCCTTGCATTTCACTACCATACCGAGCGGTCAGGTGGCCTTCTGCGCGAATCTCTCGCCGGCTTCCACAGTGCTGCTGGAACCGGAGCGCAGGCAGGACCTCCGAGGTCGCGCACAGGAAGTGCTGCGGAATTTTGAAACCGGCAAGGCACGCGCACCGGCATATCTGCCGCCTGAACTTCTGTCACCGGCGTTTATGTTCACCCACGTTCCGTCACAGCTGCGCTCGGTGCTGCAGGTACTGAGGCGACGAAAGTTGAGAGCGCATCGAAAGTACTCCGACTATCGTAACTCCTACCGCCTCTCTTCGCTATTCCAAGAAGCCTATCGCTTGCGAAAGAATCTCCTGAATATAGGTCGTCAGAAGGACCTACTTCTAACGCCTCCACCTGATATGCGCTACGCGTTTTTCGGATTGCATATGCAGCCGGAATCCTCGATTGATGTGTTTGCATATTTCTTCAGCAACCAGTTCCGTATCATCGAGCTCATTGCAAGGTCATTACCGCCAACACATGCGTTGCTGGTGAAGCTTCACAAAAGCGATGTACCCAACTATTCGCCCGCCTACCTCGCAAGACTTTCGCAATTTCCGAGCGTTCGCGTGGTGGCGCCGCATTCGGACGCGCTCCAATTCATCAGGAAAGCAGATTTGGTTGTTGGAATTCAAGGGACCATCGGCCTGGAGGCGGCGTTGCTCGGGAAGCCGGTTATTATGTTCGGCGATTCCCCCATTAAGGTGTTCCCAAACGTAGCGACCTTCGGGAAGGCTATCGACTTGCCGGCCCTCGTGCGTGTGAAGCTTGCCGAGGAGAAGCCAGAACGGTCGAAGATTGTGGAGTCTTTTGCCAACTATTTAGCGCCGTTCTACGCAGCTTCTGGGAATGATTGGAGTATCGTTCCGAGTGATTCTGAGATCGATGGATATGCGCACGCGTTCAAATTGCTGGAAAGACACTTGGTTGAAGAGCGTGCCGTCGACTGCAATTGAGCCGCAAGGCATCGGGCTTGCGTGCCGCCACGGGAAGGCGCTCGTAACTGTGAAAGTTCGAATAGTGGTGGAGTGGTGAGGATGACTCAGTGCGATTACTGAAAGAGGCCATCAAGCGTGTTCTCTATCGACTGGGGTACCAGATCGTTGCGGCTCCCAATTGGGCTACTACAAGGAAAGTGGGAGAGGACGGCGGCTATCGGCTGGTGAGCTGGAGGAACGCCGATGGTGGATATGATCTCGCCGAGTACCATCGCGAGCAGGAAAAGGGTAATCGCGCCAAGATCGAACAGATATGGACGAGCGAACCGAACCTAAGGTTTATTTGTCAGTGGCTGAAGGATAGGGGAGCGACGCCGCAATTCATTCTCTGTCACGGCACTCGCAATGGATTTGAGCAGAAAGTGTTCAATGCGTTTTTTCAATGCGAAGTGATCGGCACTGAGATCTCACCGACGGCATCGCAGTTTCCAATGACCGTCATGGCGGATTTCCATGAGCCGAAGCCGGAGTGGGGCGAAAGAGCCGATATCGTGTACAGCAATTCTCTGGATCACGCATACGATCCTGGGAAGGCACTGCGCGCCTGGGCCCAGGCAGTGAAGAACGGCGGTGTAATCGTAATCGAGAAAGCATCAGATTCGGATCCGCGCGGCGCCTCGGATCTCGACCCTTTCGGCATTACGCTGCCTAACCTTCTGGTATTCCTGCTCGAAGCCTTGGGAGATGTCGCGTGCATTCGGGCTGCGATTGACGTCCCCGAGCGGCGCCACGCGGCCACTTATCACAAGATGATTGTCGTTGGGATCGATCGCAGGGCGGCCAACCCGTGAGAGGCGTCGTGGCTAAGTGGCGGAGCCATCTGAGCTGCTTTATTTTCAGCCCCCTCTTGCCGATCGCTGCAATCACGCTGGCGCTGCGGTTCGTGCCATCAAGATCGAGTCACTACGGAATTCGAGGTGGCGCGACTAACCACAGGCGTCTCTGTCGTGCGAATTAGTCGGGCATTGGGGCTGTTTAGCACATTTGTGCTTGGGGCAGCCGCAACGATCGTCGTGATGACCAATCAGTTTGGTGATCTTGCCCATCCCAGTCGATTTACCATGGCGCTACTGATCATGATCTTGATTCATGTGCCGCGGTATATGCGGCTCTGGGTTAGCCGTGAACTCGCTTTGAACCTTGGATTCGTTAGCTATGCAGTACTGTCGCTGATTTGGACGACTGACATGCATCAGGCGATGGCCACGTTCCCTTCGATTGTGAATTTTACGCTTGTGCTGATTCTCTTTAGTGCCCTCGTTGCGTATCACAATCTGCGCGCGTTGCTAGCGGGAGTGTTCGCTGGCTCCCTGATGAGCGCGGCACTGTACACTTTGATCTCGGGTTTCCCGTTTTCATATCCGGACGATTTTTCCTACAACACCATCGCTGGAATGTACCTCCTTGGACTTTTTATGACTGCAGTGTTTGCGGCTTACGTGCGATGGACATTATTTCCCATAGCTGTGGGGATGGTGCTATTGGTACTCATCGCGGCGACGACTTCCATCAAGACCAACCTAGGCACTGCTCTCGGAATCGCCGTAGCGACGCTCCTCTACTTCAAACTCTCGATGCGGGACGTCCTAAGATTCGTTGTGTTGCTGGTTCTATTGGGGGGCAGCATCTTCTATGGAGAGAAGTTCAACCCTGCACTCAGCGACCGAGTTCACGACGGGTTCGAACGTGTATCGAGGGGGCTGGCGGTGTTGACACACCGGGAAGGAGACTCGGGTGCTACCGGGCTCGGCAACCGACAAGGTTGGTATAGAGAGGGGTTGAAAGGGTGGGCTGTTAGCCCGGTCTTCGGCCACGGCGTTGAGGGATTTCGGGCCGACCATGGCATTACATCGCACTCTACGCCGATTGATCTTCTCTACAATTCTGGGCTCATCGGCTGCGGGTTGTTCTACGGGATGTTCGCTTCCATCGCTTGGCGTCTGCTGCGCGCGCGTGACCGGCGTTTTCGCAACGTGCGCGCGCGTATAGCGGCTTGCCTCGTCGCTTATGTATTTATCTCTCTGTCGGGGCTCATCTACTACGATCCTTTCATTGCCATATACATAGCCGTGGCCTCAGGTCTGCTGATGCGACTTGAGCCCGCAATCGAGCGTGGCACGCATTACGAAGAATCCGGTGTCGGCGAGGCCGGTAGAGCGGCCTCGCCCGCTTGAAGAATCTTCGGCGGTGTCCATGACGGAATCCGCTGGCGAGCCGCGAACGTCCCCTGGGTTGATGCTCGTCATAGCCAGTTTACTGGGCGGCGGAGCGGAGCGTCAGCTTTCGGACATGGCGAACTATTGGGCCGCCAAGGGTGTGAACGTGACGCTCGCGACCTGGAGCGGACCGGACGTTCAGGATTATTACCGGCTGGCTCCCAACATTTCGCGGCTCTGGCTCGACACGCGTGTGTCATCTCGCTTGCCATTTGCGATTCACTTGGCCAGCGTGCGGAGAATCTTGCAGCTGCGTCGCGTGCTTCAGGCCTTGCGACCCGATGCGGTCTTAAGCTTCATGGACATATCCAATGTCTGTACCATCTTGGCTGCCGTTGGCCTGGATGTGCGTGTTGTTGTTGCGGAACGTACCCATCCGGCGATGAATCGCGTTACAAGCCTCCCGTGGAGAGTATTGCGACGCATCTTTTATTCACGGGCGGATCGCGTCGTTGCCCAGACAGGGCACGCTGCACAGTGGATCGCACTGAAATGCCGCGCGCGCGCCGTCGTAATTCCGAACGCGCTGCGCAGATTGCCGCAGATCGCACGCAAGCGTGAGCTGCTGATCCTGGGAATTGGGCGCCTGCTGTACGAAAAAGGTTTCGATATTTTGCTGCAGGCGTTCGCGCAGGTAGCACCTCGCTTCCCAGCATGGCGCCTCGGCATTGTTGGGGAAGGCACAGAGCGGCGAGCGCTGTTACAACTGCGCGAAGAGTTGAATCTCATCGACCGGGTTGAGTTTACCGGCGAGGTACGCGAGATTGAGAATTGGATGGCGCGCGCCAGTTTGGTTGTTCACCCTTCTCGGCGCGAGGGCTTCCCTAATGTAGTGCTGGAAGCGATGGGCATGGGAGTAGCTGTGGTCTGTGCTGACTGCCACTCCGGCATCTCGGAGCTGATAGCGGATGGTATCAATGGGCGTCTTGTCCCCGTAGGTGATGTGAACGCGCTGGCGCTGGTCATGGCGGAGCTTATGGGAGCGCCAGGGCTTCGCGAGCAGCTCGGTCGCGAGGCCGGCAAAGTGCGACAGCACTACGAGCAAAGTACAATCATGCGGCAATGGGACTCGTGCCTTTTCGAAGGGGCCAGCCCCGCGGTGTTAGCGTCGCCGGAGACCTGATTGGCGGCACGTGAATGCCAATGAGCCCCACCTCGCTGATCGGCAGAGGCGTGAAAGCCTACCGCGTCGGAGGCTGGGCGACCGTCCGCTGTCGCATCGATCGGGTCTGGTTAGGCGCATTGCATAGGCTCTTCGGCTTCGACCCCTGGCACGCCAGCGCCCCATACTCGTGCCGACCATACAAACGAACAGTTGTGGAGTTGGCAAATTCCCTGCAACCCGCCACGGTCGTGGAAATCGGCTGTGGTCTCGGGGATATAGTCAGCAGAATTAGAGCGGCCGCGCTATTTGGATTTGACCGTGACGCTCGGGTCATTCGAGCGGCGCGGTTTCTTCACGGCAACCGTGTACGCTGGATTCACGGCGACGGATCCTGCATTCAGCGGACACTTCCTGACGGGCTCACGATAGATTGTCTTGTCATGGTGAATTGGATTCACGACTTGAGTTCCGAGCGACTGCGCGCACTGTTGTTACCGCTGCTGCCGCGAGTGCGCTATTTGCTATTGGACTCAATTGATGCCGACGGCCCCGACTCCTATCGGTACAAGCACGATTTTGCTTTTCTTGCGTCCTTGACCAGTCGTGTGTCGGTCACGCGGGCACCAGGGGAACCGCGAAGTCTCGTAGTGTTCGCGGTCTCAAAATGAGCGCCCGCTACTTGCTCCGCTTAGACGACGCGTGCGCTACGATGGATCGGCGCAGATGGGAGTCCGTCGAACGCGTGCTTGATCACCACGCGGTGCAGCCGATCGTTGCCGTGGTACCGGATAATCAGGATCCGAAATTGCGCTACGAGGAGCGTGATCCGGCTTTCTGGGACAAAGTTCGCGCATGGGCAGGGAAGGGCTGGACTGTGGCAATGCACGGCCACACACACGTCATGCATCCGACCGAGTCTGAGCTGGTGCTTCCGTATTACAAACGCAGCGAATTTGCCCAGCTCACATTGGCAGCACAGTCGGAGAAAATGCGCATCGCATGGAAGATGTTTTTGGCGCAGGGCATTGAACCGAGTATTTGGGTGGCGCCGGCACACAGCTTTGATCTGTTAACGCTCGAGGCGGTGCGCAAGGAGACCTCCATTCGCATCATCAGCGATGGCATTGCATGGAACACGTACTTTGATCACGGCTTTTATTGGATCCCGCAACAACTATGGAGTCTGACTGAGCGCAGTTCCGGCTTATGGACGGTATGCCTGCATCCGAATAGCATGGATGAATCGGCAATCAACGCACTCGATGCAGCGCTGGGTGGCAGGTATCGCGGCCGTTTAACCAACGTCAACAACATAGCCCTCAGGCGGCGCAAGAAAGGCGCGCTTGGCTGGCTTTACGATAAGTATTTCTGGTGGCAGTGGAGACAGGCGCTGCGCACCGCTTGACTGCCGATGAAACTGCTACTGGTCATCGATCATTTCGGATCCGGCGGTGCCCAGCGTCAAATGGTGGAGCTCGCCTGCGGCCTCGAGGGCCGCGGCCATACGATCGAGCTCTTCGTCTACTTTCCGCAGCTCAACTTCTTCCGCGCACGGCTACAGCAGCGCCAGATTACCGTTCATGAACAGGAAAAGAGCTCTGGCGGCTCGGTAAAGGTCGTCCGGAATCTGGCGGCGCTTATTCGGCGGGGCGGCTTTGACGTCGTAGTATCGTATTTGAGCACCGCGAACATTTATGCGGAGCTGGCCATACTGGCCGCGCCCCAGACCGGGCTGGTTGTCTCCGAGCGTACCAGCGATCAGGACGACAAATCAGCGATCGGTGGGCTACTGCGGCGCCTGTTGCATGTGTTTGCAGATCAGGTTGTTGCCAACAGCGAGAGCCATGCGGCATGGTTGAGGAGTAGGCCTTGGCTGAGACACAAGGTCTCATGCATCTACAACGGTGTGGACCTGGAGGCGTTTCGGCCGATAGAAGCGCAGCCGCGGGCTGCCGGCTCATTGCGCCTGCTGGCGGTGGGCAGAATCGGGCCCGAGAAGAACCTCCTCAACTTGATTTTGGGGCTGGCGCGATTTCATTCCGACTTCGGCTACGCTCCAGCAATCAGCTGGGCAGGACAGCAAGACGACAGCCCGGCAGGACAGCGGTATTGCCGGCAGGTCGAGGACCTACTGGAGTCACTGCCGCACATACGCCAGCACTGGCGGTGGCTCGGGTTGCAGACGGAAATTCCGCAGCTGCTCCGCCAGCATGATGCGCTGATCCATCCGTCGCTCTACGAAGGGTTGCCGAATGTCGTCTGCGAGGCTTTGGCAGCTGGAATACCAGTGTTGGTTTCAAATGTCTGCGACCATTCGTTGCTGGTCGCAGATGGCGAGCGGGGGTTTCTGTTCGCGCCGACGGATCCGGCGAGCATCGCTGCCGCGATCGGCAAGCTGGCGGCGCTGGATTCCTTCGGCTGGCGCAGCATGGGACAAAATGCGCGCGCCTACGCCGCAACGAATCTGGCCATGGCAAGGATGGTCGGGTCGTACGAGGCTTTGCTTTTGAGATTTGCACGCGGCGCGCACAATCATGCCCAAGACTAATAATTTCGATCTGATTCGACTCGCGGCGGCAATGCAGGTCGCGATCACACATGTAATCGCGCATTTCATACCTGCCAGCCGAGATTCTGGCGTGCTGGGCTTCATCGAGCTATTTCCAGGGGTTCCGATTTTTTTCTTCATCAGTGGCTTTTTGATAAGTAAATCATACGAGAAGAATCCCGATCTGCGCGAGTATGGTTTTAACCGGTTTCTGCGCATCTACCCAGGTCTCGCGGTGTGTTTTTGCATGTCGCTCATCACGGTCTGGCTTACCGGGTATTTTGCAACCGTGACCGTAGCGCTTTCTGAATTATTGTTGTGGGTGCTGGCGCAGCTAACGGCCTTCCAGTTCTACAACCCCGTATGGTTGCGGCAGTACGGAGTGGGAGTGCTAAACGGCAGCATGTGGACAATCACTGTGGAGCTGCAGTTCTACATGCTGGTGCCGATTGTGTATGTCTTGCTGCGGGGCGCACGCGCAACGAAGCGACGGACAAATGGCGTTCTGCTCGCGTTGGCTTTTGTGTTTTGGGTCATCAATCGGCTATGTCTCGCGGAAACTGCACAATACGCGCACGCACTGTGGTTCAAGTTGCTCGACGTGTCGTTCTTGCCGTGGTTCTATATGTTTCTTGTGGGCGTGCTGTTTCAAAAAAACTTCGAGGTGCTGAGCAGGTGGCTTGCTGGCAAGTTTGTGTACGCTCTAATGGGTTATTGCGCACTGGCCATCATCGGAACCCGCCTGTTAGGCTGGAATGTCGGAAATGCCCTAAATGTGGTGCTGTTCCTGGCGCTCGCGGTCGCTACTTTTTCCGCGGCGTTTTCTTGTAACTGGCTGAGCGATAAGACGCTGAGGCGAAATGACCTGTCGTACGGGGTGTACATCTACCATATGCCCGTCGCTAATACACTGTTAGCCGTGGGGCTAGGCGGTCGCGCCATTGGCTTTCCGTGTGCGATTTTCGCGACGCTGTTGTGCGCCTATGCTTCCTGGCGACTGATAGAGAAGCCGGCCCTGCATTTGAAACGGCATCCGCTGTATCAGCATGATCGGCAGGGTGACGCTCGGGCTGTAGTGGTCAATTCCTGACGGCATGCATCGCCGCGGCGTTCGCTGCCGCCACCTCGGCGCGGTTGCAGATCAGGCCCTCGCAATCACAGGTTGCGCGACGCCATTAGGCGCTCGCGTCCGGGTTCTTCACGGCGAAGAGGTTTAAGCTCGCGAATGTGCGGCATCTGCGGACTTTTCGCGCCGAGCTCTCGTGAGGTACTCGGCCACACTGTGGAACTCATGGTGCGGACGCTCATGCACCGTGGCCCGGACGCGCAGGGCACATTCATCGACAATGGGATTGCGCTAGGGCATCGCCGTCTGAGCATTATTGACCTGTCGCCGACCGGGGCACAGCCGATGAGCCTTGGGGCGACTACGGTCGTCTACAATGGCGAAGCCTATAACTTTCGCGAACTGCGGGCGGAGCTGGCGGCGAGTGGTCGCAGGTTTCTGGGGCATTCCGATACCGAGGTCCTTTTGCACGCCTATGAGGCGTGGGGTCTAGCAGGGCTCACGCGGCTGGAGGGCATATTCGCGTTCGCACTGTGGGATGCCACTCGCCGGCGTCTGGTACTGATGCGTGACCGGCTCGGCATCAAGCCATTGTTTTACGCCTGGCATGGCGGTCAGCTCGTGTTCGGCTCCGAGATCAAGGCGGTGCTCGCAGGCGCCCCGGTGGATCGATGCCTTGATGACCAGGCACTGATGGAATACCTGTGGTATGGGAACGTGTTCGAGGATCGGACGATCTACCGTGCCGTGCGCTCGCTCGAACCGGGTCATCGCCTGGTCGTGGAGGACGGACATAGCCGGGTCGAACCGTGGTGGCGGGTGGAGGAGTGGCTGGCGCGAACGTCGCAGCTCGCCGAGCCGCGTGCGGCGGCTCTCGCTGTGCGTGACGTCCTCGACGCGGCGGTGGCCCGCCAGCTGATGAGTGATGTCCCGGTCGGCATCTTCCTAAGCGGAGGTGTGGATTCCTCGAGCATCGCTGCCTCGGCTGCGCTGGCGAGCTCGCAGCGCCTGGCAAGCTTCTCCGTGGGCTTTGATTTCGAGGGCGGGATCAACGAACTGCCGAAGGCGCGTCGCGTCGCGCGGCTCCTCGGTTTGGACCACCACGAACTGCAGGTTCGCGGCGGCACGTTGGAAGAAGTGATCGTCACGCTTGTGAAGTGTCACGATGAGCCTTTCGCCGACGCTGCAAACATCCCGCTCTACTTGCTCGCACAGGCGTTGCACGGAGCGGTCAAAGTGGTATTGCAGGGCGATGGTGGCGACGAGATGTTTGCTGGCTATCGCCGCTATGCCATCTTGCGTAACGCCTCTCTCTGGCGTAAGTGGCCGCGCTGGCTCGATCACTGGCTGCGCGCAATGCCAGGCGGCGTGAGCGCGCGGCTGGCCCGCCTCGGCGCGGCAGCTGGGCAGGCTGATCCGGCTATGCGCATGGCGCTGCTATTGACTGTGGAGACATTGCGCGATCCGCCGTCCGCGATGCTCGCGGCCGAGCCGCGTCGACGGCTCGAAACGAGTAGCGACCCGTTCGCGGCGTATCGCCGCTGCGCGCGCAGATTTGATTTTGCCGATCCGGTACAGCAGATGCTGCTCACAGACATCAGCTTGCAACTGCCATCGCAATTTCTCGCCAAAGTTGACCGCGCGACGATGGCGCACGGCGTTGAGGCCCGAGTGCCGATGCTCGATGAGCAAGTCGCATCGCTAGCAGTGGGGATGCCGGCGCTGCTTAAGGTGCGCGGCGCGCAGAAGAAAATCGTGCTGCGCGAGGCAATGCGCGGGCGTCTCCCTGGCGACATTCTCGACGGGCCGAAGACAGGGTTTGGCGTTCCCTACGAGGAATGGCTGCGCGGGTCGTTGCACAGGTTCGCGCGGGCCGCGATTCTTGATAGGCGGTTCGTGGAGCGCTTCGGGATGGACCGCGCGCACCTGACGACGGCGCTCGAGGAGCATCGTTCGCGGCGCCGCGATCGCGGCTTTCTCTTGTGGAAGCTCCTGCAGTTATCCCTTTGGTCGCGCGAGTATCTGCCATGAGCGGCGCGCGCCCACGCGTCCTATTTGTCGGCGCCTTTCCACCGCCGGGCAGCGCAATTTTTGGCGGCATGGTGACCTCGTGCCGGGCACTCCTTGCATCGACGCTACCCGCGCGCGTGGATCTGGATCTGTTGGATAGCACCCAGTTCAGTAATCCACCGCCGGCCTTGGCCGTGCGCTTCGTGCGTGCAGCCAGACGCTTCGTGCGCTTCGTCGCGCGCGTCGAGTCGCACCGTCCGGACGCTGTCTTGCTATTCGTCGCCGTGGGCGCGAGCATTGTCGAAAAGGGAGCGATGGCGTGGTACGCGCGCCTGCGCGGCATACCGACTCTCATGTTCCCGCGCGGCGCGTCTATCATCGATGCCTGCCGAACGTCGGCGTTCACGCGAACATGGGCTCGGGCGTCGTTCCGCGGCGCTCGCAAAATTGTCTGCCAGGGGCGGCTCTGGCAGGAGTTCGCTGTCGGCGTCCTTGGCTTTGCGCATCGCGATGTCGTTGTGCTTCGCAACTGGACGGCGACTCGGGAACTGCTGGAGATTGGTGCACGCCGTAGCGCGCGGCGCCAGTTGCCGGTGCGACTGTTGTTTGTCGGCTGGCTGGAGCGCGACAAGGGTATTTTCGAACTGCTCGATGCTTGCGAGCAGTCGGTGCGCGGGCGCGAGTTCACGCTTGCAATTGCGGGTGAAGGCCGCGCTTCGAGCGAGGCACGCGCGCTTGTCGTGCTGCGCGGCATGTCCGAAGTTGTGCACTTTCTGGGCTGGTTGCCGCCGCAGGACCTCGAGCGAGCACTCGCTGCCGCCGACGTGTTGGTACTGCCTTCTTGGGCGGAGGGCTTGCCGAACGCGATGATCGAAGCCATGGCAGCCCGCCTCGCCGTCATCGTAACTGCCGTCGGCGCAATTCCTGACGTGATCAGCGATCATCACAGTGGCCTGCTGGTCGCGCCGCGAAATACGGAATCGCTGCGCCGGGCGTTGGCCGAAATCATTGATGATGCGGATTTGCGTGAACGCCTTGCTGCGGAGGCCTACCAGATAGCGCTGCGGGAGTTTGGCGTTGAGGCGGCTGTGGAAACTATGGTTCACGAAATCGACTGCACCATCAGCGCCGCGCGAGGAGGCCGCATTCGCGGCGACGTGCACTGAGAGTCTGAGGATCGGCGATGAATCTTGAGCATTTGAGCCTGTTGGTCTGCCCGGATTGTCACGGGGCACTGCGTTGCGCGCATATCGCCCAGGGCGCGGACGGAGAAATACTGATCGATGCGGTGCTTGCCTGTTGCGCCTGTAAACAAGAGTTTCCGGTCGTCGCAGGCGTGCCGCGCTTTGTGCCACGCGAGAACTACGCCTCCGGCTTCGGGCTCGAATGGACGAAGCACGCCCGCACCCAGTACGACAGCTATTCAGGTTTAAGGGTATCGGAGCAGAGGTTTTTCGGGCAGACGCAGTGGCCGCGGCATCAGCATGGCGAGTTGATGCTCGAGGTTGGCAGCGGCTCTGGCAGATTTACCGAACAGGCTGCGGATACCGGTGCGACCGTCGTATCGCTCGACTATAGCTACGCGGTGGACGCAAACTACGCATCGAACGGAGCGCGGCGCAACGTTCTGATCGTGCAGGCGGATGTTTTCGCGATGCCGTTTCGGCCGGGTACATTCGACCGTCTGTTCTGCTTCGGAATGCTGCAACACACCCCAAGTCCGGGGCGTGCTTTTCAGGCGCTGCCGCCGCTGCTGAAGCCAGGGGGGTGGCTGTGCGCGGACATCTATAAAGTCTCGCTGACTCGCACGCTGCTGCAGACCAAATACTGGGTCAGACCCTTCACCCGCAACATGAACCCCGATCGCCTCTACGCGCGCGTCCGGAGCTGGGTGGATTGTATGTGGCCGCTCGCGCGGTTGATCCGCCGACTGCCCAAAGGCTATGCAATCAATTGGCGGCTGCTCGTCGCTGACTACAGCTTTCTCGGCCTCGAAGGCGAGATGCTGAAGGAGTGGTCCTATCTTGATACGTTTGACATGTTGGCGCCTCGCTACGATAAGCCCGCGACGCTCAGAAGGTTTCGTCAATGGGCGCTCAAGGCGGGGCTCATCCAAGTTGCAGCTGAGCACACTCCCCACGGCGTGGTGCTGCGCGCTCGTGCGGCTGCTGTGCCGGCGGCGCCGCTCTAGGAGCCATCAGCGCCATGTGCGGCATCGTTGGTTTCCAGGGACCGTTCCACGCTGAACTGCTGCAGCAAATGACCGACGCCGTGGCGCATCGCGGTCCGGATGGCGAGGGCACGGTGATGCTGCAGGTCGAGGGGCAGGCCCCGACCGGACTCGGTCATCGGCGCCTCGCGATCATTGACTTGTCGCGTGCCGGGCTGCAACCGATGACGGTGGTTGCGGACGCGGGCGGCGGCATGCGGAGCGGGCTCACTCTGGTGTTCAATGGCGAGATCTACAACTATCGCGAATTGCGCGCGCAGCTTGTAGCGGCCGGCCACCGCTTCCTGACAGAGACGGACTCGGAAGTCTTGCTGCACCTGTACGAGCGGGACGGGCTCCGGATGCTGGAGCGCCTGAACGGGATATTTGCCTTCGCGATCCATGACGCACGGGGCGTAGGACGGCCGGATGGCGTGGCGTGCGGGGCGCTGTTCCTGGCGCGCGACCAGCTGGGCGTCAAACCGCTCTATTATGCCCAAAGCGCGGCGGGCTTTTTGTTTGGATCCGAGATCAAGGCGCTAATTTGCGATCCGCAATTGTCGCGCCAGATCGATCCGATCGCCCTGCACCAGCTGTTGGCCTATTTGTGGACCCCTGCACCGCGCACCATGCTCGCCGCGGTTCGCAAGCTCGAACCGGGCGCGGCCATGATCATAGACCAAGGGCAAATTCGGCGGCATTGGCTGTATTACACGCTGCCCTATGATGGCAGCAGAGATGCGCGCCCGGCTGCACAGATCGCCCAGGAGCTTGGTGAGCGTGTGGCGGACGCGGTGCGTCGGCAACTCGTCGCGGACGTCCCCGTCGGCGCCTTCCTCTCGGGCGGCCTCGACTCGAGTGCGATTGTGGCAATGATGCGTCGCGAGTGGCCAGACCGTCGCATCACGTGTTTTTCCATTCGCATTGCGCAGGGGATGGACAGCGAGGGCAATCCTGCGGATTTACCCTATGCGCGCCGGGTCGCGCGCCACCTCGCTGTCGATCTGCAGGAAGTGCTGGTTGAGCCGAGTTCGATAGAGAGACTCGAGGAAATGGTAAATCTTTTGGACGAGCCGCAGGCGGACCCGGCGCCGATCAATGCATTGCTGATCGCGGAGCGAGCCCGGGCAATGGGCATCCCGGTGCTTCTGTCAGGCGCCGGTGGTGATGACATCTTCAGCGGCTACCGACGTCATTGGCTTTGTCTTTCGAGCGACGCTGGGCATGGCTACCGCAGGCGCTGCGCTGCGGCGTGCAGGGGCTCGCCGCAGCGAGCGTCGGCGGCCGCGGTTGGGGGCAGTCAAATGCTCGCCTGCGGCGCGCGGCCAAGATGTTCGCCTACGCCGGGGAGAGCCCGGAACGTCGACTGGTGTCGTATTTTTGGTGGAGCACCGAGCAGGTGCGCCGTGCGCTATACACCGCGGATTTTGCGCAGCAGGTTGTGCACTCAGATACCGGGGCTCCGCTGCTCGAGAGTCTGCGTCTCATTCCCAATGAGCGTGATCCGCTGCAGCGCATGCTCTACCTGGAATCGCGGCACTTTCTCGCGGATCACAATCTCAACTATACGGATCGCGCCGGGATGGCGGTGGGTGTTGAAGTGCGCGTGCCGCTGCTGGATCTGGACGTCGTAGAATTTGCCGCGCACGTGCCGTCACATCTGAAACAGCGCGGTCGAGTCGGCAAAGCGATCTTCAAACAGGCGATGCAGCCGTATCTTCCGCGGGCGGTGATCTACCGGCCGAAGAGCGGTTTTGGCGCGCCGCTGCGCCGCTGGTTGCGCAATGAGCTACGTTCCAAGGTGGATGAGACGCTTGACAGTGCAACGCTGCGCAGGCGCGGCTTCTTCGATCCCGGCGCCGTGCGGCGCTTGATTGACCTTGACCGCCTGGGTGCTATTGATGCGAGTTACACCATATTCGCGCTCATGTGCTTCGAGTATTGGTGTCGCAGGTTTGTAGATTCTTGACATGGGCGTGAAGATGCCGACAGCAGCTGACAAGCAGGCAGTCCGGAACTTCTGGGAGCGCGCCTCCTGCGGCGAGGAGCTCTACCTGCTCGATACGGGGCGCCAGGGATACATCGACCAAGCTCGCCGCCGGTATGACCTTGAGCCCTACATCGAGCGGTTCGCCGCCTTCGCAAGCACGCGCGGACAAAAGGTACTTGAGATTGGCGTTGGCCTCGGCGCCGATCACCAGAGGCTCGCCGAGGCCGGCGCGTTGTTGTGGGGGATAGATTTGACCGAGCGCGCCGTGGCGCACGCCCGGCGGCGCCTGCAACTGTTTGGCCTGTCTTCACAGCTGAGCCGCGGGGATGCCGAAAATTTGGCATTCGCGGACGCATCCTTCGATGTCGTTTATTCTTGGGGTGTCATCCATCACAGTCCGAACACCCCCAGGGCGGTCGCTGAGATCTTCAGGGTACTGAAGCCGGGAGGATCCGCAAAGATCATGATCTATCACCGCTGGAGCCTGGTCGGATACATGCTTTGGGTACGCTACGCGCTCTTGGCTCTGCGACCGTGGATGAGCTTGAGCGAACTCTACGCGCGCTATCTTGAGAGTCCCGGTACGAAGGCATACTCGGTTGCGGGCGCGCGACGGCTGTTCGCGGCCTTTGGCGCGGTGGAGATTCAAACGGTGCTGACACACGGGGACTTGCTGGAGTCGGTGGCAGGGCAAAGACACCGCGGGCTATTGCTTGCAATGGCACGGCGGATTTGGCCGCGAGCCTTGCTGCGCCGGTTCGCGGCACGCCACGGATTATTTATGCTCATCAGCGCGACCAAATGATCGACGCCGATTCAGGGCGCGCAATGAATATCCACGGGAGCGGAGGCTGAAGATGCGCCAGGTGCTGCAATCGCTGGCTGATGGGCGGACAATTCTCGCCGAAGTGCCGGCGAGCGCCGTCACACGCGGCGGCTTGCTGGTGAGGACGACACACTCGCTGATTTCAGCCGGGACCGAACGCATGCTGGTCGAGTTTGGTCGCGCCGGTTGGTTGGAAAAGGCGCGGCAGCAGCCTGAAAAGGTACGCCAGGTGCTCGATAAGGTACGCACGGACGGCTTCGCGCCGACTCTCGCTGCGGTGCGCGGCAAGCTCGATCAAATGATGCCGCTTGGCTATTGCAACGTCGGCCGGGTCGTCGAAATCGGCGCCGACGTACGCGGCTTCGCCGTCGGCGACCGGGTGGTCTCGAATGGCCCGCACGCGGAGTTGGTCGCCGTGGCACGCAACTTGTGCGCGCGAATTCCCGATGGCGTCTTGGACGACGAGGCGGTGTTTACCGTGCTGGGCGCCATTGCCCTGCAGGGTGTGCGCCTAGCGGCGCCGACGCTGGGCGAGCGCTTCGTCGTGATCGGACTGGGGCTTCTCGGCCTGCTCACCGTGCAGCTGCTGCGCGCTAATGGCTGCCGCGTGCTCGGCATCGATCCGGATACCGCCCGAGCGGAGGTCGCCCGTCGGTTCGGTGCCGATGTGGTTCTGCTCGAGCGCGGCGAGGATCCATTGTCCGTGGCCGATGAGTTTTCCGGCGGCCTGGGCGTGGACGGCGTGCTCATCACCGCATCCACCCGCAGCAGTGATCCCGTATCGCAGGGCGCACGGATGTGCCGGCAGCGCGGCCGAATCGTATTAGTGGGAGTTTCTGGGCTCGAGCTCAATCGCTCGGACTTCTACCAGAAGGAGCTCTCGTTTCAGGTGTCGTGCTCGTACGGTCCGGGGCGCTACGATCCGCAGTACGAGGAACTTGGTACCGACTATCCGCTTGGCTTCGTGCGCTGGACCGAGCAGCGCAACTTCCAGGCCGTGCTCGAGATGATGAATTCTCGGGCCATTGACGTGCGCGCGTTGATCACGCACCGCTTTGGGCTCGACGCGGCGCCGGCCGCGTATGAGCTCCTCGCAACGCAGGGTGAGCCGCATCTTGGCATCCTGCTTGAGTACGCGACGCAAACCGCCGGCGCGGTTGCGGCGCGTACTGTCATCTGTGATCAACAGAAGACGCACGCGGCGACTGGAGCGGAGCCGGCGATCGCCGTCATCGGTGCCGGCAGTTACGCGGCGCGCGTGCTCATCCCGGCATTCGCCGCGAGCGGCGTGCGTCTGCGCGGCATCGCCAGTGGCGGCGGCGTGACCGCCGCGCAGTACGCGCGCAAGTTCGGTTTCGCACGTGCGACGACCGACTCTGAGGCGCTGATCGGCGCCGAGGACATCGATATCGTTGTCATCGCGACCCGGCACAACAGCCATGCACGCTTCGTGCGGCATGCCCTGCAGGCAGGCAAGCACGTGTTTGTGGAAAAGCCGCTGGCACTGACGGCTGAGGAAATCGACTCGATAGCCGGCGCCTGGAGCGCGTGCGCGCCCTCCGGGCAGCGCCCGCAGGTCATGGTCGGCTTCAATCGCCGCTTCGCTCCACAGGTGGTACGCATGAAAGCGCTGCTCGCGGGCGTGCGGGCAACGAAAAGTTTTGTCGTCACGGTGAATGCCGGCGCGATCCCTGCGGCACACTGGACGCGGGATCCACATGTGGGCGGCGGTCGCATTATCGGCGAATGCTGCCATTTTGTGGACCTGTTGAGATTTCTGGCCGGACAGGCGATCGTGCAGGCGCGAGTGCAGGCGTTCGTAAGCGAGAGCGCTACTGCCCTTAGGGACACCGTCGCTATCACGCTCGGCTTCGCCGATGGCTCCTGGGGCACCATTCATTATCTGACGAACGGCCATGCGTCCTTTCCCAAAGAACGCATTGAGGTGTTCTGCGCCGGGCGCATTCTGCAATTGGACAACTTCCGCCGACTGCGTGCATACGGCTGGCCCGGATTTTCGGCAATGCGGCTGTGGCGCCAGGACAAGGGTCACAGAGCCTGCGCACGCGCATTCGTTGATGCGGTACGCAGCGGAACAGGCGCGCCGATTCCTTTCGAGGAGCTCTTGGAAGTAGCGCGCGTCACGCTCGCGCTGAGTGAGGCGGCGCGCGATTGAGTGCGCTCACGCTCTATTTTCATACGGTTCGGCACCTGCGCCCAATCCAGATCGCCGCGCGGGCATGGTTTCGGCTGCATCGGCCGCTGCCCGACCTGCGCGCTGCGCCGGCGACGCGACCGCGGAGCGGGCGCTACTCGCCGCCAATTGCGGCGGCCCCGAGTCTGCTCGGGCCGCATATGATTCGACTGCTGAACGTGGAACGCTCCTGCGCAGTTGCGAGCGACTGGCGTCCGCAAGATGCGACGAAGCTATGGACGTACCATCTACACTATTTCGATGATCTCAACGCACGCGACGCGGACGCTCGCGTTCTCTGGCACGAGAATCTGCTGACGCGCTGGGCCGTGGAGAATCCGCCGGGACAGGGCGAGGGCTGGGAGCCCTATCCTGTGTCGCGCCGCATCGTCAACTGCGTGAAATGGGCCGCGCGCGGCAACACCTTGCCGGCGTCTTTTCGGAAGAGTCTCGCGGTGCAGACGCGCTGGCTCAAGCAGCGCTTGGAATACCACATCCTTGGCAATCATCTGTTCGCTAACGCCAAAGCGCTGGTACACGCGGGGCTGTATTTTGACGGCCCCGAGGCCGAGCACTGGTGGGTTCGCGGCATGCACCTTCTCGATCGTGAATTACACGAGCAGATCCTGCCGGACGGCGGGCATGTTGAGCTCAGTACGATGTATCAAGCCGGGATCCTCGAGGACCTGCTCGACCTCGTTAATTTGCTGCGCGCCTATGGCAGAGTGGCGCCGCGCAGCTGGATCGCGGCCATCGAGCGCATGCGCGAATGGCTCAAAGTAATGAGCCATCCGGATGGTGAGATCGCATTCTTCAATGACGCAGCCTTTGGCGCCACGCCGGTGAGCGCTGAGCTCGAGGCGTACGCGGGGCGCCTGGACCTGCCTGCGGCGCCATGCCAGTCGCCGCCCGTGGCCATCTTGGAATCGAGCGGTTATGTGCGGGTCAGCGCGCCACCCGCTTACCTCATTTGCGATTGCGCCTCGGTCGCAGCCGATCATCTGCCGGGGCACGCACACGCGGACGCCTTGAGCTTCGAGCTGAGCCTGGGCGCTCACCGGGTGCTCGTCAATTCGGGCACGTCGCAGTACGGTACTGGCGCTGAGCGGCAGCGACAGCGTGGCACGGCCGCGCACAACACGGTCGTCGTGGACGGTGAGGATTCCTCTGAGGTGTGGGCCGGATTTAGAGTCGCGCGCCGCGCCCGCGTCAAACGTCGCCCGATCAAGACTACGCCGAACGGCGTGACCATTGATGCGAGTCACGATGGCTACCGACGCCTGCCGGGAAGGAATGAGCACCGGCGGTGCTTTACCGTGGATCAACGGGCGCTGCGCATTGAGGATGTAATCAGCGGCCCGTTCACAAATGCCGCCGCCTACTTTCATGTTCATCCCGAGGTCGATGCACGCATTGGCGGGGCAGCCGAAGTGCTCCTCAGCCGGGGCGATGGCCTTGCGTTGCGGCTGGTCTTTGAGGGCGCAAGCGCTCTTGAAGTGCGCTCGGGCACCTGGCATCCGCGCTTTGGCGTGGTTGTGCCCAACCGCTGCATTGTGGCGTCGTTTGCAGGCGCGAAGCTAACCACCACAATGATTTGGGCGCCATCGCCATGAGACTCCTGGTGTTGAGCTTCTACTACGAACCGGATCTGTGCGCCGGCTCGTTCCGTACCACGGCGCTGGTTGCCGCGCTGCGCGAGCGCGTTCCCTCGGGCACTCAGATTGACGTCGTAACGACGTTGCCTAACCGCTACAGCAGCTTCAGCCGCGTGGCGGCGGAGGTCGACGCGGCGGACGGGCTCGAAGTGCGGCGCATCCGGCTGCCAATGCACCGCAGCGACATGTTGGGACAGTCACGCGCCTTTGTGCATTTTGCGCGCGCGGCGCTCAGGCACGTGGCCCGACGCCATTACGATCTGGTGTTCGCAACCTCGTCACGGCTGATGACGGCGGCGCTGGGCGCCTGGATTGCCCGCCGCAAGCATGCGCCTCTGTATCTGGATATACGCGACCTATTCGTGGAAACCATCAATGACGTGTTGCCGGCGCCTGCCGCCTGGCCCGTGCGGAGGCTTCTGGCGCGCGTCGAAGCTTGGACGATGCGGCGCGCGGACCGCATCAACCTGGTGTCTCGGGGGTTCGAGGGCTACTTCCGCGCGCATTACGGCCAGAGTTCGCTGGCGTGGTTCACCAATGGCATCGACGACGAGTTTCTGGTGCCCGTTGCGCAGGCGCACGCACGCGCAACGGCTGATCCGCGCACCCTGGTGCTGTATGCCGGCAACATCGGTGAAGGCCAAGGACTGCATGAGATCTTACCGCCGCTGGCGCGCGCGCTGCGTGAAAGTGCGCGCTTCGTCGTGATCGGCGACGGCGGCCGCCGAGCGACGTTGCAAGCGGCGCTCGCCGCCGCGCAAGTCGACAATGTCGAGGTGCGCGTACCGGTGCCGCGGGCAGAGCTCCTCGAAGCCTACCGTGCCGCCGATGTGCTGTTCCTGCACTTGGGTCGCCAGCGCGCATTCGAGTACGTTTTGCCATCAAAGCTCTTCGAGTACGCCGCGCTCGGTAAGCCGATACTTGCCGGAGTCGCAGGATACGCGGCACGGTTCATCCATGAGGAGATCGTCAATGCGGCCGTATTCGCGCCGTGCAACGTGGCCGCGGCGCTCACCGCCTTCGCTGCATTGCAATTGACGGATCGCCCGCGTCCGGAGTTTGTAGCCAAATATGCGCGCGCCAACATCGCACGCGCGATGGCGGACGACTTGCTCGTGCTGGCGCAGGCCCGCAACTGATGGCGCTCTTGAAGCATTTTCTCGGCGCGCTTGTGACACCGCTTGCGATGGCGTGCATCCTGGCCGCGGCCGCAGCTGTGTGTCTCGTGTGTCGCCGACGGCGCGGCGCCACGTGGTTACTTTTGAGCGCGGTGGCTACGGTGTACCTGGGCGGGCTTGCGGACGTCGGCGAGACGCTGCTGGCGCCACTCGAAAGTCAGTATCCGCCGCTCCGCGCTGATGCCTCCCTGCAAGGCGTTGGCAGCATCGTCGTGCTCGGCAGCGGCTACATGCCGCGCGATTCCATTCCGGTGACGGCCGCACTCGACGAGGACGGGCTGGCGAGGATCGTGGAAGGATTGCGGCTCGCGCGGCGCTTGCCCGCCGTTCGGCTCATTGTGTCCGGCGGCGCAGCGCCTGGCTATACGCCCGGAGCGCTTGGCTACGCAGCACTGGCCCGCGATTTTGGCATCGCCGATGCGTCACTTGTGGTGCTGCAGTCGCCGCGCGATACCGCCTCCGAGGCGCGGGATGTCGCCGCGCTGCTTAACGGCGCGCCGTTTGTGCTCGTGACGTCCGCGTATCACATGCCGCGTGCCGTTCGGCTCATGCAGCGGGTCGGGCAGCATCCGATGCCCGCGCCGACTGGCCAGCGAGTGGGCGCATATTCGGGGCGCGGCCTGCATCGGTGGCTGCCGACTTCAGCGGGCATGCGCGACACCGAGTTGGCGCTGCACGAATACCTCGGGCTTGCGGCGCTTGCCATCGGAATTTCATGACGCGGGTGCTGGTGACGGGCGCGACCGGCTTCATCGGCAGCATGTTGTGTGAGGCGTTGGCGCGCTCGGGCTACCGCGTGCGGGGCGCGCTGCGCAGCGATCGCTCCATGCCCGGCGCGCTCGCAGAAAAAGTCATTGTCGGCGAGATCAATGTGACCACCGACTGGACGCAGGCGCTGCAGGGAGTGGATGCGGTCATTCACACCGCGGCGCGCGCGCATGCGCTGCACGCCGGGCGCGCTGCCGCGGACCTGTACAGCGCGACGAACGCACGCGGTACACAGCGCCTCGCAAGCGCCGCGGCGCAGGCCAACGTCAGGCGTTTTGTGTTTCTGAGCAGCGTCAAGGTCAACGGCGAGGAGACGCGCGCGCGCGCGTACACATCCCTTGATACGCCGCAGCCGCAGGATGACTATGCGCTGTCCAAATGGCACGCCGAGCAAAGCCTCGTCGCCGTTGCCGCTCGCAGCGGCATGGAGGCAGTGGTCGTGCGTGCGCCGCTGGTCTACGGTCCCCGCGTGCGGGCCAATTTTCTGCGGCTGCTGCACTGGGTGGAGCGTGGCTGGCCGCTGCCCCTCGGGGCCGTGCGCAACACGCGCAGTCTCGTCAGCATCTGGAACCTGTGCGACTTCCTGCTGCAGGTGCTCAAGCACCCGAACGCGTCCGGCGCCACGTGGATGGTGTCGGATGGGGAGGATCTGTCCACGCCTGACCTCATCCGGCGGGTCAGTACGGCAATGGGTCGGCGTGCGCGCTTATTTTCCATGCCGGTGGGCCTGCTGCGGTTATTCGCAGGCCTCTCGGGACGCAGCGGCGAGCTCGCACGGCTGTGCGGCTCGCTGGCCGTCGATATGACACCGGCTCGCATTGAGCTTGGATGGTCCCCCCGCGTTTCGGTCGACGAGGCGCTCGCCCTCACCGTGGCCTGGTATCTCAACGAGGGTCGATCCGGTGACGCCTGAGGTGTTGCTGATCTCGTTGGCGGCGTTGCTGCTTGCGCTCATCCTGACCGCCGTGATGCGCAAGCTCGCCATCGCATACGGCGTGCTCGACATCCCGAATGACCGCAGCGCGCATCGGGTGCCGACCCCGCGCGGCGGCGGCGTCGCGATAGCACTTTCGACCCTCGCCGTGTCGATTGTTATCTACTGGCGCGGTGCGCTCGATGCACGGCTGCTCCTGGCATTGACCGGTGGCGGTCTTGCCGTGGCATTCGTCGGCTTCCTCGATGACCGCCGCCAATTGTCGGCGCGCATCAGGCTCGCAGCACACCTGGCTGCAGCGCTTTGGGCGCTCGTGTGTCTGGGAGGCCTGCCGCCCATGCGCTTCGGCGATCACATCGTCTCGTACGGCTGGCTGGGCTGGGTCGTGGGCGCACTGGGAATTGCCTGGACGGTGAACCTCTTCAACTTCATGGATGGCATCGACGGCATCGCCGCCTCCGAGGCGGCATTCATCGCCTGCGGCGGCGCGCTACTGGCGCTTGTGACTCAGCCCGCGTCGGCAGTGTCCGCGATGGGCCTCGCCTTTGGCGCGGTCTGTGGCGGATTCCTGCTGTGGAATTGGCCACCCGCAAAGATATTCATGGGGGACGTGGGCAGCGGTTACGTGGGCTATGTGCTCGTCGTGCTGGCCCTCGGGGCCACGCGCGAGAATCCGGCCGCGTTTCACGTGTGGGTGATCCTCGGCGGCGTGTTTTTCTGCGATGCGATCGTGACTCTGGTGCGCAGACTGGTCCGCGGCGAGGCCGTCTACCAGGCGCATCGCACTCATGCCTACCAGTGGCTTGCGCGCCGCTGGGGAAGCCATCGCTCGGTGACGATCGCTGTCGTGCTCGTGAACCTTTTGTGGCTCCTGCCCTGCGCAGGGTTCGCCACCATGCATCCGGTCTGGGCGGGCCGGATGGTGCTCATCGCGCTCGCGCCCCTCGTGCTGCTCGCCCTTCTGGCAGGCGCGGGTCGGCGTATGCGCGCGAGTGCCTGAGAACCTAGACCCACTCTAATGCGCTGACGGTGCCCGTCGTCGCTGGCCGGCGAGCGCTCAGCTCACACGCGCGCACGGCTCGGCCTCTTAGGCCTGGAGGCCACTTTGGCCCGCAAAGGCCCACGCCGCAGGTGAGCGCATGGAGCCACTCATGGGCAAATACGGCGAAGTTTGCTCGTCAACCGTTCGACGCCCTGGTGCGTTCTGGCAGAAACCGTGCTTCACCAGCACCCGGGGGAACGATCGATCATCGTAAACGTTCACCGACATTGTCGTAGAAGTGCGTTGAATCTTGTACAATTTCGCCGCGCAAATGCTTAAGCTCGCGACTTAGGATCAGAGGCAAGAGTCAGCCATGTGCGGCGAGCGAACAGGAGAGTGACGGGGGCATGGAAAAAGGGAACGCGTACATGAGCGAGCCGGCGGACCTGGGACTCGCAACGCTCGCTAACGCTGTTCTCGCGCTGCCGCGCGGAGCCAAGCGGCTCATCATGGCAGCAGCCGATGCCATCATGCTGCCGCTCGCCCTGTGGGCGGCACTGGTCCTCAAATTCGATCGACTGTCCTTCGACTTGGGGCACTACGGCGACCTGTTCCTGGTCGCGACCGTCTCTGCGCTCATCATTTTCGCGGCCCTGGGGCTCTATCGGGCCATTATTCGATTCATGGGCCTGCACGCCATGGCCACCGTGGTGGCCGGGGTGGCCGTGTCGGTGGTGGCGTTGGAGGCGTACGATCGTCTGGCGCGCGCTGAGCACGTGCCGCTATCCGTTTTAGCCATCTATGCGGCGCTCGCGCTCGTGTATCTCGCGAGCAGCCGCTTCATCATCCGCTACATGGTTTACTACAAGCGACACGGCGGGGCCGCCAAGCGTGTCGCGATTTACGGTGCCGGAGAGTCTGGCGCGCGGCTCTCCTCGGCGCTTCTCGGCGGACCGGATTTCGCGCCCGTCGCTTTCATCGACGACAAGAGGTCCCTGCACGGCAGCCGCATCAACGGCATCAAGGTGTTCAGTCGTGATGAGCTTCCCGAGTTGGTCCTGGATCACGACATTGAGCGCGTGCTGCTGGCGATCCCCACAGCCTCGCAGCGCCGCAAGCAAGAAATCTTAAGAATGCTTGAGCCGCTGGGCGTTCACGTCCAGTCGATGCCGGATCTGTCGGACATTATCTCGGGCGCCGCGCATATCGATGAGCTGCGTGATGTCGATGTCGCTGACCTGCTGGGCCGGGATGCCGTGCCCCCGGACCCCCGGCTATTCGCGTCCTGTATACGCGGCAAGTCCGTCATGGTGACCGGCGCCGGCGGTTCGATCGGCGCCGAGCTGTGCCGGCAGATCGTCAGGCTGGGGCCATGCCGCCTGGTGCTGTTCGAAATGTCGGAACTCGCGCTCTATACCATCGAAGGCGAGCTGACGGAGTTTGTGGCGCGCGAGAACATCACCACCGAAATTATTCCGCTCCTCGGCAATGCGCACCATCGGCACCGAGTGCGCGAAGTGCTCTCGACCTACGGGATTCAGACCCTCTATCACGCGGCCGCCTATAAGCACGTGCCGATTGTCGAGCACAACGTGGTTGAGGGGATTCACAACAACGTGATCAGCACGTGGTACACCGCCGAGGCCGCGCGCGAGACCGGGGTTGAGACCTTCGTGCTGGTTTCGACTGATAAGGCCGTGAACCCCGTCAATGTCATGGGGGCGACGAAGCGCCTCGCGGAGCTGGTGCTGCAGGCCCTGCAGGAGCGCACGACCGGGACGCGCTTCTGCATGGTGCGCTTTGGTAACGTGCTCGCCTCATCCGGATCGGTGGTACCGCTGTTCAAGAAGCAGATTCGCGACGGCGGTCCCGTGACGGTGACCCACCCGGATGTCATCCGCTACTTCATGACAATTCCGGAGGCGGCGCAGCTGGTCATTCAGGCCGGCGCCATGGCGAAAGGCGGGGACGTGTTCGTGCTCAATATGGGCCGGCCAGTCCTCATCGACGATCTGGCGCGCCGCATGATCAACCTCATGGGCTTGACCGTGCGCGATGCAGCCAACCCGGATGGGGATATCGAGATCACCTACACGGGGCTGCGCACCGCGGAGAAACTCTTCGAGGAGCTGCTGATCGGCAGCAATATCACGGGTACCGACCATCCGATGATCATGCGCGCGATGGAGCACTCGCTGCCCTGGGAGCGCATGCAGCAGCTCCTGAACGAGCTCCTGATCGCGCTCGCCAGCTTCGACTGCCGCCGATCTGTCGGCCTCCTATGCGAGGCGGTGGCGGAGTACCGCCAAACCCACGATATCCGCGACTTTGTATGGGCGCAGAAGACGTTCGCCATCGGTGACCCGGACCGTGACCCCGAGGATGCGCGCAAGGTCACTGATTTCATTGCAAAAAGGCGCCTGTTCGAGGGCGGCAAGGGCCCTGCGGAACGCGGAAGCTGAACCAGCTCACGCTCGGCGCCCCTCTCACTTGAGCCCCGCGTAGCCTTCCTCTAGGCTCTGCGGCCGCTTTGTCTTTCTCCCAAGCACACAAAACCCATGCGCGTCACGATATTCGGCTCCGGCTACGTAGGCCTCGTCACAGGCGCATGTCTGGCAGAGGCCGGCAATCACGTCATCTGCGTGGACGTCGACGCCAAGAAAATCGAACGCTTGAACCACGGCGATGTCCCGATTCATGAGCCGGGCCTCGAGGCGCTCATCAAGCGCAATGCCGAAGCGGGGCGCATCGAATTTACGACCGATGCGGTCAAGGCCGTCGCGCACGGCCTCTTCCAGATCATCGCGGTCGGCACGCCGCCGGATGAGGATGGCTCCGCCGATCTTCGCTACGTGCTCGCTGCCGCCCGCACCATCGGCACTCATATCGGCAGGTACTCGGTGGTCGTTACGAAATCGACCGTGCCGGTGGGTACGGCCGATAAGGTGCGCGCTGAAATCGATGCCAGGGTCGCCGAGCGCGGCGTCCATGCCGAGTTCGACGTCGTCTCCAATCCCGAATTCCTCAAAGAGGGAGTTGCCATCCAGGATTTCATGAAGCCGGACCGCGTCGTCATCGGCACGGAGAATCCGCGGACTCAGGAACTCATGCGCGCCCTGTACGAACCCTTCACGCGCAATCACGATCGGTTCATCGTGATGGACATCCGCTCCTCGGAACTCACCAAGTACGCCGCCAATGCGATGCTGGCCACCAAGATCAGCTTTATGAATGAGCTTGCAAACATCGCCGAGCGTTGCGGCGCGGATGTCGAAAAGGTGCGCATCGGCATCGGCTCGGACCCGCGCATTGGCTACGGCTTCATCTACCCCGGTGCGGGCTACGGCGGATCGTGTTTTCCGAAGGACGTGCAGGCACTCATCCGCGCTGCGCGCGCCACCGGCCATGAGGCCGAGATTCTCAGCGCGGTCGAGTCAGTCAACCGCCGTCAGAAGGAGGTGCTGGTTCACAAGATGCGCCAGCACTTCGGCACCGGCCTCAAGGGCCGCACGGTGGCGTTGTGGGGGCTTGCATTCAAGCCGAACACCGATGACATGCGCGACGCGCCAGCGCGCACCATCATGGAGATGCTGTGGAGCGCCGGAGCTTACGTGCGGGTCTATGATCCGGTTGCCCTCTGTGAGGCGGCGCGCATCTACGGGCAGCGCGCCGACCTCCTCCTCTGCAAGAGCGCTTATGAAGCCGCCACCGGCGCCGACGCCTTGGCCATCGTCACCGAATGGCAGGAGTTTCGCAGCCCCGACTTTGACCGCCTGCGCGAGATTCTGGCGTCGCCGGTGATCTTTGACGGCCGCAACCTCTACGATCCTGGCATGGTGATGCGATTCGGTTTCACCTACTACGCTATCGGCCGCGGCAGGGTGCCGTCGCTGACCTCCTAAGATTTGGAGTCGTCGCATGCTGATCCCGGTCATTCTCTCCGGCGGCGCGGGCACGCGGCTCTGGCCCTTATCGCGGGAACTTCATCCGAAGCAGCTCTTGGCGCTGGCGTCCGAGCAATCGATGCTGCAGGAAACCGCCATGCGCCTCGCGGGACTGAACGCCGCCGCGCCGCTCCTGGTGTGCAACGACGCGCATCGCTTTCTCGTCGCCGAGCAGCTGCGGCAGATCGACATCAAGCCCGCCGCCATCCTGCTCGAGCCCTTTGGTCGCAATACGGCGCCGGCCATCGCGCTCGCCGCGCACGCCGCGCTGCGTCTCGCTGCCAGCACCCCTGAGGCTGACCCGGTACTCTTGGTGCTGCCCGCCGATCACGTCATCCGGGATATTGCGGCCTTCCAGGCGGCGGTACGCACGGCGCTCGGCATCGTGCACCAGGGAGGACTTGCGACCTTTGGCATTGTGGCCCACGCCGCGCACACCGGCTATGGCTATATCCGCCGGGGAGCAGCGATCGGCGGCGTGCATCGGATTGGCCAATTCATTGAAAAACCCGACCTCGAGCGCGCTCAAGCCTTCGTCGATTCGGGGGAGTACTACTGGAACAGCGGCATGTTCATGTTCCACGCGCGCCGCTATCTTGAGGAGCTCGAGCGTTGGGCCCCGACGATAGCGCAGGTGTGCCGCACGGCGAGCGATGCGGCTACCTCGGACCTGGATTTCATACGGATCGATGCCAAAAGCTTCGCCCCTTGTCCGAGTGATTCAATTGACTATGCCGTCATGGAAAAAACCGGCGATGCCGTCGTCGTGCCACTCGATGCGGGTTGGAGCGACGTCGGCTCCTGGTCGGCGTTGCATGCGGCGAGTGCCGCGGACGAGCACGGCAATGTCGTGCGCGGCGACGTCCTTATCGAAGACTCCTCGGGCTGCTATCTCTACTCCGAGAGCCGGCTGGTCGCGGTTGTCGGGCTTGCCGATCACGTCGTAGTTGAGACCAAGGACGCGATACTCGTCGCGCCGCGGGCTCGTGTGAGCGATGTGAAGAAACTCGTCGGCCGCCTGAAAGAGCTCGGGCGCTACGAGCATTCGCTGCATCGTGAGGTGTTCCGCCCCTGGGGCAGCTACGACAGCTTGGAGAACGGTCAGCGCTTTCAGGTGAAATCCCTCAAGGTGAAGCCGGCGGGGCAGCTGTCGCTGCAGTTGCACCATCACCGCGCCGAGCACTGGGTCGTGGTCTCCGGTACCGCCCGTATCACCCGTGGCGAGGAAGTGTTCCTGCTGGAGGAGAATCAGTCGACTTACATTCCAATTGGCGTCAAGCATCGCATCGAGAATCCCGGCAAGATCCCGTTGCACATTATTGAAGTGCAATCGGGCGCCTATTTGGGCGAAGACGACATCGTGCGCTTTCAGGACCGCTACGGCCGCGAAGGCAGTACGAGCTAGCGACAGCTTGATGAACCTGTCCGCATTCAAGGCTTACGATATCCGTGGCCGCATTCCCGAGGAGCTCAACGAAGCACTGGCCTATGACATTGGTCGTGCCTACGCTGCCTTCATTAAACCCCAATGCGTCGCGGTAGGACGTGACATCCGCCTGACGAGCACGACACTCGCGGCGGCCTTGAGCCGCGGTCTTCTGGACAGTGGCTGTGAGGTACGCGACATCGGCCTGTGCGGCACGGAAGGCGTGTACTTTGCGACCTTCGCCTACGAGCTCGACGGCGGCATCATGGTGACGGCGAGCCACAATCCCCGCGACTACAACGGCATGAAGCTCGTACGCGAGGAGTCGCGGCCAATCAGCGCCGACACGGGCCTTGTCGAAATGCGCGCCCTGATTGAGTCGGCAGCGCTGCCGCCGCGCGCGGCCCTGCGGGGCACCGCAAGTGCGCTCGATACGGGGACGAAGTACCTCGAGCACCTCCTCAGCTACGTCGACCGCGCGAGCTTGCGCAGCCTCAAAGTCGTCGTGAACGCCGGCAACGGGGGGGCGGGCCTCATCATTGATGAGCTCGAGCCGCATCTGCCATTCGAATTCGTAAAACTGCAGCATGCCCCGGATGGGACATTTCCGAACGGCGTGCCCAATCCCATGCTCGCAGAGAACCAGGCAGTGACGGCCGAAGCGGTGCGCCGCACGGGTGCGGATCTTGCGCTCGCCTGGGACGGCGACTACGACCGCTGCTTCTTCTTCGACGCCGAGGGCCGTTTCATCGACGGCTACTATCTCGTCGGGCTGCTCGCAGAGGCATTCCTGAGGCGCGAGCCCGGCGCACGCATCGTGCATGACCCGCGCTTGACCTGGAACACCATAGAAATCGTGCGCCGCTGCGGCGGGCGGCCGGTGCTGTGCAAGTCCGGACACGCATTCATCAAGCATAAGATGCGCGAAGTCGACGCCGTGTACGGCGGGGAGATGAGCGCACACCACTATTTTCGCCGCTTCGCTTATTGCGACAGCGGCATGATTCCCTGGCTTCTCGTGTTGCAGGTGATGTGCGAGCGCGGCGCATCGCTGTCACAGCTCGTCGGCGAGCGCATGCGGCTTTTTCCGGTGAGTGGCGAAATCAATCGGCGCCTGAGCGATACGAAATCAGTGTTGCTAAGAGCGCAGCAGCATTATCAAGCGTCAGCGCTCGGCATGGATTTCACCGACGGGCTGTCCATGGAGTTTCCCGATTGGCGCTTCAATCTGCGCGGCTCGAACACGGAGCCGCTGGTGCGGCTCAACGTCGAAACGCGCGGCAGTGAGACGCTGCTCGAGGACAAGACGGCCGAACTACTGCGGCTCATCGATCCGTGAGGAATTGCTGCAGGCTGCGCGCTGCACGCTCGGCGGTGTGACCGTCCCAGCGCGCCGGCCGCGCTCCCCGGGGCCACTTCCCGGCGAGCGCCTCGCGCACGGCGCCCAGGAGTTCGGCGGGCTTCACGAGCCGGTTTGTGCCCATCGTGACGGTAATGGGGCGCTCGGTATTTTCACGAAGGGTGACGCAGGGAATGCCCAGGTACGTGGTTTCCTCCTGCACACCTCCCGAGTCCGTAATGGCAATTCGCGAATGCATCACCAAGTTCATGAATTCGACGTAGCTCAATGGCTCGGTAGCACGGATGCCCGCATGCCCCGTGAGAGATTCCAGAAGACCGAACTCCTCGAGCTTTTTCCGGGTCCGCGGATGGATGGCAAAGACGACGTCGATCTCGCGCGCGAGCTCGGCGAGGCCAAACACGAGCTCGGTGAGCTGCGCGCGTCGATCGACGTTTGCGGGACGATGCAGTGTCACGACCGCATACCTTCCCGATCTCAAACCCAGACTCTCCCGGGTGCCAGCCGCTGTGATCCGCTCGCGCAGCATCTCGAACGAGTCGATCATGATGTTGCCGATGCAATCTATCCTTTGCGCGGGTACCCCTTCCGCGCGCAAATTGGCGTCGGCGTCGGCCGAAGGCGTCCACAAAAGATCCGCGATGGCATCGGTAACGAGGCGGTTGATCTCCTCAGGCATGGTGCGGTCGCGGCTGCGCAAGCCTGCCTCCAGATGCACCACGGGGATGCCGAGTTTCGCACCGACCATGGCGCAGGCGGCCGTGGCATTGACGTCGCCCACGACAACGACTGCATCGGGGCGGTCGGCTGCGCACACGGCCTCATAGGCCATCATGGTTCGCCCGGTCTGTTCGGCGTGCGTGCCGCTGCCGATCTCCAGATGATGACGCGGTTCCGGCAGCCGCAATTCACTGAAAAACGCGTCCGACATGTTCGCGTCGTAGTGCTGACCGGTGTGCACGATCGCCGCATTGCACCAGCTCGTGCGCGCGAGCTCATGATAGAGCGGCGCGACCTTCATGAAATTAGGTCGCGCGGCGGCGATCAAGTGCACGAGCTTGGCATTCAAGCGATGTCTCCCGAAGTACCCGCATGCGAGCTTAAACCGCGGCGGCCGGGGATGGCGCCGTAGCGGCACGCGCCGGCCATTTTAAAAAGTGGCCTTGGTCGTGACCAGGAATTGCACCTTGTTAATGCTTGCACTGGCGTCAAGCGGAAATGCGAGATCCACATGGATGATATTACCCAGGCCCGAGCGGGCATTGCCAAGGCGCAGGCCGAAACCCACATCTTTCAGGAGCCCGAGGCTCGATTGCGCGAGCGGTGCGGCTCCCCAGGTGCGTCCCACGTCCAAAAAAGCGGCCGCCCCCACTCGCACCAACCGGAACGGATACCAATCAGTGAAGTAGCGCTCCTCGAGCGTCACCAGGGCGCGGGAGCTCCCGTCCTGATACCGCAGAGGATAGCCCCGCAGCCCGTTGTCGCCGCCCAGGAGAATCTGGTCATCGAGGTCGAGGTTGCGTCCCGCGGCCGCATCGAGCCCGGCATAGAAGAGTAGCTGCGCCGACTGCTTGAAATAGTAATGAAAGCTGCTGGTAAGGACGGTGTTTTGCAGCGCCCCGTTTACGAGCCGGCCATCGAGCGTGCTGGCAAAGACCAGCGTTTCGTTGTGCGTCGTGGCTAGGCCATACCCAGCGGTGCCCGAGAAGACGAGGCCGCCGATGTTCGCACCGAAGGCCGGATCCGACCATCCGAGCTGCGCACTCACCCGCGTTCCCAGATAGAAGTCCTCCGTGCGCTCGATTTCATTGTAGTTGTGGTACTTGAGAAAGTCGTCCTCGACGAGTTCGTAGCGGATCCACGGGTAGACCAATTTGCGGTCCTCCGGTACGAGGATGACTCCCGTCCAGAGCGGGGCGCGCAGGAATTGCCGATCATCGGAGGTCGCACCGAAGGTCCAGCGAGTCACCCAGCCATTTTGCAGCCCGTGCGACCAGCCGCCATAGACTCTGGCGAGCTCATCGTGCTCCTGGAATTGATCCACGACATTGCCAAGGTCGTAGAGGGAGTCGACGCGCAGATCGTCCGCGGCGGCGACGCCACCGGTCCAACGTGCATCGAGCGCATAGAAGAGCCGATCAATGAAGAGATCGTGCTGGTAGCCGTCACTGTTCACCGAATAGAGCGCCTGCACGCCGATGCGGCTGCCGTGCACGTTATTGTCCGCGATTCCGATTCCCGATTGCGTGCGGTCGACATTGGTGGCACGGCCGACCGTGACGGCCGCGCCGTAGCCGAACGCATTCAGCTCCTGTATCTGAATGTTCGTGCTGTTCGTGCCGCCGCTCCTAGAATACGAGATGCCCGGATCCAGGGTCCATACATCGCGGGTCGTGACGACCACGTCCACTTGGCCATCGTGATAGGCGACGGGCGTAACCGACGCATCGTAGAAATACGAGGCCTGCCGCAACAGCCGCTCGGACTCCTCGAGCACACGGCGCGAATATTTGTCCCCGCTGACGAACAGGAGCTGCCAGCGTATGACCTGCTCGCGGGTGCGCGCGTGCAGGTGGTCGGCGAGCCTGAAGAGCTTGGTGTCGTCTTTGGGATCGTTAAGATCAAAGATGTTCAGATTGTTGATGATGATCTTTCCGATTACCGCCCCGGAGCGCTCGAGTTCGGCGTCGCTCGGGAGTGTCACAGCAGCCTGCGAGAGCGCAACGCCGGGCGCGAGAAGAACCCATAGGAACAGAGCACGCTGCGATAACACAGCGGGCATCGTACGGCGGCCAGCCGGATCGCTAGCGTGCATCAGTCGCATTCTGCGTCGAGCGCGCTGCGCCGGGCAGGCGCGCATGCGCACGCAGTATGCGGTTCAGGTTGTCAATGACCCGTTGGACATCACTCTCCTGCATCGCAGGAAAGAGCGGCAGGGTAAGAATATTGCGGCCAATGTACTCGGCATGCGGGAAATCGCCGGCTTTCCAGCCGAGACGTTTATAAAGCGCGAACAGGTGGATCGCGGGATAGTGAACGCCGGTGCCGATGCCGGCGGCGTGCATCTCCGCCATCACCTGCGCACGCTTCACCGTCAGACGCTCTTCGGGCAGGACGACCTGAAACATGTGCCAATTGCTCGTCACGAAATCCGCACGCGGCAGTTGCAGCGCCAGCTCAGCGATGCCGCATTTCTCAAATCCTGTGAAATAGGCGCGCGCCAGGGCGCGGCGGCGGGCATTGAAGGCCGCAAGGTGCTGCAGCTGGCCAAGGCCGACGCGTGCGGCGACATCGGTGAGATTGAACTTCCCGCCCACAAGGTCAACTTCCATTCCATCATACCCGGAGCGCACGACCCCCTGGAGACGATACTTTTGCGCAAGCAGGGCCTCATGCTCATCGTTCATCACGAGGCAGCCGCCCTCGATCGACGTGATGTTCTTGTTGGGATGGAAGCTGAAGGAGACGAGATCGCCGATCGCACCAATGCGCCGCCCGGACCACTCGCTGCCGAATGCCTGGGCAGCATCCTCTACCACCCGCAGCTGATGCCGCTTGGCGAGGGCGTAGAGCTGGTCGCGGTCGACGGGCAGGCCCGCCAGATCCACGGGTATGATGGCGCGGGTCGAGCCGGTAATAGCCGCCTCGATGCGCGTGACGTCGATGTTGCGGGTTTGGGGATCGACGTCGACAAATACCGGTCGCGCTCCGACTGCGAGCACGACGTTGCTGGTCGCGACCCAGGACAGAGGGGTCGTAATGACCTCGGCACCGGAACCGATGCCGGCAATACGCAAGGCGATCTCCATGGTACAAGTGCCGGAGTTGAACGCGCGCACCGGGCGGCCGCCCACATACTGAGACAGGGCGGCCTCGAAGGCCTTTACCTGCGGACCGGAGGTGATCCAGCCCGAACGCAGGACCTCGGCAACGCCTGCAATCGTCTCCTCATCAATGAGGGGACGCGTGAACGGCAGATACGTGCTCACGGGGCGGCTCTGGCCAGAACGATCACGCCACCCACGATCAACAAGATGCCCATGACCTTAGGCGTCGTGAGTGCCTCGCCGAACAGGAACACTGCGGCGACTGCATTGACGATGTAGCCGACCGACAGCATGGGGTAGGCGACGCTTACGGGAGCGCGGGAGAGCGCGCCCAGCCACAGGACGACACTCACTCCATAACAGGCGAGGCCGATCCAAAGCGGCGACGCGCGCAGCAGCTGTGCTGCGGCGCTCCATGATACGTGCCCGCCATCCGAAACCAGAACTCCACTGGCACGCGTCGCCGCCTTGAGAAGCAGCTGTGCCGCTGCGTTGAGCGCGACACCGCCGAAGAGCATGAGCCATGTCACCGGGGTCATCGACGGCTCACGATGAGGCGTTCGGGTGCCTGTGCACGTACCACCATGGGCAACCCTTGCCGTTGCAGGAGCGCATAGGTGTCAGCCTCCATGACGGCGAATGCATCGGGCTCGGCCCGCCAGCGGGCGACGAACGCCTCGAGCGAATCCAATCCTTTGTCGGGCTCCAGGCGCAGCCCGAAGTCGAGTTCGCCGCGGCTCTCGACCAGGGTCATGGTACGGCGCAGGTAGAACGGCAAAGTCTGATCATAAGTGCGAACCGCGTAGATCGGCGTAGCGGGCATGATGGCATGATTGATCTGCGCTGCAAGCGCAGCGCCCGAGTAGATGGGCGCGGCGCATCGTGCGCTGACAAGGAGGATGACGACGCATATATAAGTCGTCGCTCCGAGGATTGCCGTCGGCTCGCTCCGAGCGCGCGCGATCCAGCCGCCACCCAGCGCTACCAGCCCGATGGCGAGTAGCGGTAGCCGCAGCTGCCCGAAATACGGCGCACGGACCGGATCGTGCAGCAGCTGCGGCAATACCGCCGCGAGCGCCGCCAGCAGGAACCCCACGGTGATGACTCCCGGGCAGGTTCTGCGCAGGTCGCGCTGCAGGTGCGCTACGGGGGCGCTCGCCATCAAGAGCGCAAGGGCGGGCAGCAGCGGCAGAATATACGGGATGAGTTTCGCATCCGACATGGAGAAGAACACGAACACAACCGCGCACCACGCCCACAGAAAGGCGCGCGGTTCAAATTCCACTGGACTTTTTGCGATCCGCCAGGCGCTGCCGAGCGCGCGCCCGGCGGGCAGAATCCACGGCAGGCAGCCCGCCGCAAGCACCGGGATGAAGAACCACATCGGCTCGTAGCGATCTTCGATGCGCGTCAAGAATCGCTGGAAATGCTCGCGAATGAAGAAGAAGTCGAAGAATTGAGGCACCTGGCGCTGCATGAGCACGCACCACGGCGCCGCGATGAGCGCGAAGAGCACCAGACCCGTGGGTACCGACAGGCGCCTCCAGGGTCTCCATTGGCGGTACAGCAGCGAATAGACGATGAGTGTCAGCGCGGGCAGCACCAGCGCAACCAGCCCCTTGGTCAGGAATGCGCCCGCTGCGCTGCCCCACGCGAGCCACATCCACTGCCGACGGCGCGCCTCCTTCGTACGCGCCTCCTGGGCTACACAAAACGCCGCGAGGGTCAGCGTGGTGAAGAACGTTAGGCTGATGTCCAGGGTCAGCTGCTGGCTGAGGACGATCATGCCGAAAGTGCTCGACAGCATGATCCCCGCGCGCCACGCGACGACCCCGCCCCAGAGGCGCCGCGCGAGCGCCGCCGTGACAAGCACGGTCAATAGCCCGCACAGTCCGCTATAGAGGCGCGCAGCCCAGACATTGACGCCAAATACTTCGAAGCTCAGTGCGGTCGCCCAGTACTGCAGCGGTGGCTTCTCGATGTACACCAGGCCATCAAGGCGCGGCACGAGCCAGTCGCCGGTGGCGAGCATTTCCCTTGGGATCTCGGCGTAGCGGCCCTCGTCGGGATTAAAGAGCGGGCGTACCCCAAGAAGTGCAAACCACAACACGGTAAACGCGACTGCCATCGCCATAGGCGCGGTCCTGCGCCGTGCTGGGGTGTCGTTCGCGCTCATCACGCGCTCGGCGGCACAACGTGCGCGCCCTGGAGTGCGAGCACGCCCGAGCGGCCTGCAATCGCGCCCAACTCGATGAGGTGTCGCGGCAGAGACGGTCGGTGCAGTGATGCGGCGAGGTCACTTAGGGGCACGATGGTGAAGCCGTCGTCAAGCCAGCCGCGCAGCAGCCGCTCGAACTGTGGGGCCAAGAGCCCCCCTTCGAGCTCGGCGTGCAGCGTGAACACCTGATCCGGCACGGCGGCGCTACGGGCGCTGGCGCGCAGGCGCGCGCAGGCGGCATCCGCGTCCAAGCCGTCGGTGCCGATGAGCTCATCGAGCGTCGGCAGCGTGGTCGGAATCTGCAGGCACTCGCCCTGCACGCTGCCGATGACGGGCATGAAGGCGTGCGTGCCGCGAGTGTCACTCGCATATTGAAGGCGCGCGCCGCTCTCAAGAAGAAGTGCGTACGCATTCAGCTGCCAGCCTGCGGCGGCGTGTGATTGTGGCGCTGCACCAAACACGGCTGCGAAGGCCTCCATGGCGCGTTCGAATTCGCGTGCCGTCCATGCGGCGTCGGCGCCGGCTACCCCGTCTTGCCAGCGTACGTGGTCGTAGCAATGCACACCCACCTCAAAGCCCGCGTCGCGCACGGCGCGCATCACATAGCCCGCGCGCTGGCCAATGTGCGGGCCCGGAAGCACAGTACCGTAGAGAAGCGTCCGCCACCCGTAGTGTGATACGACAGAGGTGCGGCGCACCTTGCGCAAGAAGCCCGGGCGCAGCGCGCGCTTCAGCGCGCGTCCGGTATGATCAGGGCCGACGCTGAAGTAGAAGGTTGCGCTGACGCCGAGCGCGCGCAGGAGAGTCATGATGCGCGGCACGCCTTCGAGGGTGCCGCGCAGTGTGTCGACGTCGACTTTGAGCGCCAAGCGCAATCAGGCCACATCCACCAGGGCGCTGGCTGCGGACAGGTTTGCCTGATAGGACTCAAATACCCGGCGCACGGCAATGCTCATGTCGATGGTCGGTGCCCAGCCGAGCTCGGCGGACGTATTGGCGATCCACGGCACACGGCTCTGCACGTCCTGATAGCCCGCTCCGTAGTAGCGTGTGGCCGAAACGTCAACGAGGCGCACGCGCGCGGCCGCCGCCGAATATGCATCCATTGAACGGGCGGTCTCCAGCATGAGCTCCGCCAGCTGACGTACCGAGAGATCGTTGTGTGGGTTGCCGATATTATAGATTTTGCCCGTAGCAACGCCGCTCTGATTGGCGACGATGCGCATGAGGCAATCGATGCCTTCGGAGATGTAGGTGAAGCAGCGGCGCTGCGCGCCGCCGTCGACGAGCTGGATATCCTCCGCGCGCACGATGTTGCCGAGGAACTGCGTGAGGACGCGGGAACTGCCTTCCTTGGCCGTCAGCATGCGATCCAAACCGGGTCCTATCCAGTTAAACGGCCGGAACAGCGTGAAGTCGAGCCCTTGATCGCCATATGCCCAGATCACCCGGTCGAGCAGCTGCTTGCTGCAGGAATAGATCCAGCGTGATTTCGGAATAGGACCCAGGACCAGACTTGACTCGTACGGATGAAACTCACGGTCGGCAGACATGCCGTAGATTTCCGAAGTCGACGGGAACACCACGCGTTTGTGATGCTTTACGCATTGACGGATAAGCGGCAGATTCGCCTCGAAATCCAGCTCAAACACGCGCAGTGGATCACTGATGTAGGTGGCAGGTGTGGCAATCGCCACGAGCGGCAGCAGCACATCGCACTTTCTGATGTGGTATTCGACCCACTCGCGATTGATCGTGATGTCGCCCTCGAAGAAATGGAAGCGCGGATTTGCGAGGAGCTGAGCCACCCGATCGCTTTCGAGATCCATGCCGTATACGTGCCAGTCCGTCTGGCGCAGTACCGCCTCGCTCAAGTGATGGCCGATGAAGCCATTGACTCCCAGGATGAGGAGCTTCTTCATAACTGAAGTTTCCTTCTTGACGCAATAGTCGCGAGTGTCAGCGGCGCCTCCCCGTAGAGGCGATGGAAAGCTTGCGCGTCCATCGGCTTGTCATTCAGGGTGAGAGCGGTGATTTGCAGCCGCAGCCCATCGCTGCAGTCCAGATACAGGCACCCGTGTGCGACGTACAGGCACGGTGCAAGGCGCGGGTGCGCGCTGCGCTCGCCGCACCAGTGCGAGCCTGCGAAGAACAGCCGCGCGGAGCCGAGATCGGTGAAGGCTCCGGGGAAGGGCGGTGCAACGGCACGAATCAGCGCGTGAATCTGCGCGGCGGGCCAGTTTAAGTCGATGCGGCCATCCTCGGGCGTGCGGGCGCCAAAATAAGAGCCCTTGGACAGGTTCATCGGACGTGCGGGCGGCGGCCCTGAGGCGAGCGCCGGCAGAGCGCGCACGAGGAGCCGCGCTGCGGCCGCGGCGACCGCCTTTGATACGCAGAGCGCTGTATCGTCGATGCCGATCGGCACGGGCTCCTGCGCGATAATCGGACCGGCATCGGGCTTGCTGACCATGTAGTGCAGAGTTGCGCCGGTTTCAGTCTCGCCGTTCAAAATTGCCCAATTGACACAGGCACGGCCGCGATATTTGGGCAGTAGCGAGCCGTGCATGTTCAGTGCGCCCCACCGTGCGCAGGCGAGCAGCGGCTCACCGAGAAGCGCGCGGTAGTAAAACGAGAAAATGTAGTCTGGCGCCAGCGCGCCCACGCGTCGGATGCATTCCTGCCCGTTGGGATCGGCCGGCTTCACGACTGCAATTCCATGGCTGATCGCAAGCTCGGCAACGCTTCCAAACCATGCGTTTTCCGTCGCGGAGTCCTCATGGGTCACGACCATGGGGACGCGCACATGATGTTCGATGAGCGCGCCGAGGCAACGCACGCCCACCTCGCTGTAGGCGAACACGACGGCGCTAAACACGCTCACGCTCGCGCCCGACGGGCATGGGCTCGGAGTCAAGCACCGCGGCGATGATATAGCGTGGCCGGCCGCGTACCTGCTCGTACGTGCGCCCCACATATTCGCCGATCAGCCCAATGCCGAACAGCGCTAGTCCGACCAGGAAGAAGACGATCGCGAAGAGGGTGAACACGCCCTCCACTTCGGGCCCGACGAAGAGGCGCCGCCAGATAAGGATCAATACGAGGACGCCCGCAACGCCCGCGACGGCCATCCCCAGCATCGAGAACAGCTGCAGCGGCACGACGGAGAAACCTGTCATCAGGTCAAAGTTCAGGCGAATCAGCGAGTACAGGGAATATTTGGATTCGCCCGTACGGCGCGGCTCATGCGCGACCTCAATCTCCGTCGGCTCGCGCGCGTAGAGATAGGCGAGCGCCGGGATGAAGGTATTGACTTCCACCGAAGCGTTTACGGCATCGACCACATCGCGCCCGTAGGCGCGCAACATGCAGCCCTGATCGGTAATGCGGATTGGCGTCGTGCGGTCGCGCAACGCATTGATGGCGCGCGACAGCCAGCGGCGCGCCCAGTGGTCCTGGCGGCCGCGGCGCACGGTGCCGACATAGTCATGGCCTGCGCGCAGTGCCTCGACCAGACGTGGAATCTCCTCCGGCGGGTTTTGCAGATCGGCATCCAAGGTGATGATCGCCGTGCCCTGAGCGCGCTCGAACCCCGCCATGATGGCCGCGTGCTGACCGAAGTTGCGCTGCAGTATGACCACGCGCGTCTCCGCCGGGCGTGCCGCGTGCTGCGCCCGGAGCACTGCTACCGACCGATCCCGGCTGCCGTCGTCGACGAACACGCATTCATAGGGGACGCCGAGGTCGTCGAGCACGGGATACAGGCGCGCGAAGAGAGCGGGGAGCGCGGACTCCTCGTTGTACACAGGAACAACAATGCTGAGCGACAGAGGAGGCTTCGAGAGAAGATCCCCGTCCGGCAAATCCAAGGTACTACTTCCACCTGCCGAGCTGGTAAGGCGGATTGTACCGGGGTCGGCTTAAAATGGCGCTGTTCTTGGGCAAAGGCAGAGTTGTCATGGCGGAAGTCGAGATTCACACGGAACACGATCGCGCGAGCGATCCGTTCGGCCAGCGCGTCGGGGTCATGGTGGGCGCGATCGGCATCATTCTGGCAGTGGTGACAATAGCATCGCACCGCGCACACACCGCTACGGTGATCGCGAAGACGGAAGCAAATGACCAGTGGACCTTCTTCCAGGCAAAGAAGATTCGCGAACATCTGCTCGACGTGGGTGCCGGGCTTGCCGGCGCCCTGGGCGGAGAGCGCGACAATGTGCGCGAGCTTGCCAAGCAATACGTGCGCGATCGCGATCGCTACAGAGAGCAGGCCGATGCCATCGAGGTTGAGGCTCGCGCCAAGGAGGCGCAAAGCGCGGCGGAGGAGCGGCGCGCACTGTGGCTTGATGTCGCAGAGGGACTGCTGGAGCTCGGACTCGTGCTCTCGTCGCTGTACTTCCTGTCCAAGCGGCGGTTCTTCGCGCTGTTTGGCGCGATTGCCGCGCTCGTTGGATCGGCAATTGGTGTCGCCGGGTTCATGATCTAGTCTTGCAGCGCGCTGGATGATGCGCTACTCGGGCGCACCGGCCTTATTTTGAAGCCGCAGCACCCAGCGCGTGCCGCGCGCGGCGAGGGCGCCTGCCCAGCCCGATTCCACCGGCAGCATTCGAACCGTCCAGTCCGCGCTGAGCCTTGAGGGCTTGCAGGTGCGGATGCGCGCTCTCACCTTGCGCGTATCAAAGCGAACCTCGAATTCGTCAATCGGAAAGCGCAGGCCAAGCCCTTGTCCTTTCAGAAGTGCTTCCTTTGCGACCCAATAGCGAAAGAAGACCCGCGCCTGCAGGGGCTGCGGCGCGTGTTCGATGGCTGCGCGCTCGGCGCTTGCGAAGTAGCGCCGGGCAATAGAGAGCGCTTTGACGTGCGGCTTGATCTTTTCAAGGTCAATGCCGACCTCGCGCCCGTCGCTGACCGCGAGCAAAGCGCGGCCCTGGGAGTGAGTCATATTGAAAGACACGAACCTGCCATTTTGGCTCCTCATATCGAGCACAGGCTTGCCGTTAGGCCCTGATGAGAAGCTGAGGTTCGCGGGCGCCGTTCCCGTATATCGTCCGAGGAGCTGTCGCAATACGCCGTGTGCCACGACAAAATCGTCACGGCTACGAGCGTGGACGAAGCGCTCGGCACGCGCCGCTTCGGTGCGACATAGCGTTTCACGGCACTGCTCGAGGCAGGCGACTGGGGCCAAAAGGTTGAAGGCCCACACGTGAATGCTCCGCTCGGCGACGCGCAGCGCGCTCTTTGCGCGGCAGATGAGCCCCGGATCGAGGGTGAGCAACGCGTGCGACACGCTCAGCCGCCTCCATGGCAGCTGCGCCGACTGATCCGGCCCGCGCTGGCGGCCACGGGGCTTACGAGGTATTCTGCAGTATGGTCTGCCATGCTTTACGTGCCCAATGAACCTGACCCTGTCGGATGCGTTTGCCAAGTTTGGCGCCAAGCCAGCTAATCGGTTGCGCGCTCTGTCGGCAATCGCGGAGGACGGAGCGGTGGTGCTCAGCTGTGCACGATCGTATTTTGGACGCCCTGGACGGGGCGTGCTGCGCTATGAGGACAAACTGTCGCGCGAACCAGGAGATGTTCAGGGCACGGCGCTGCTGGGCCGGCACCTCACGCTGGCGCGTGATGAGGATTTGCCGATCCGCATGATCGTGGCATCGCCCAAAGATGCTGCGAGCGGCAAAGTGGGCCGCAGCTTTCACGTGCGTACCGATCTTGTCGGCAAAGTGACCAAGTTTGACGGCGATCACTTTATCGTCGACTTCACGCGGCCACCCGATCCGCGCATCAACCCACCGCGCCGCAAGTGACGCCGCTTAGGCGTCCGTTTCGCGCTGATAGTCTGCGGTGAATTTATAGAGCGCACGCAGATGGCAGGCCTGCCTGCCCATCCGGTCGCGAGCCCGCACGCCGGGGCACTCAATTTCGCCCTCCGCATGATGTGCTGAGCTTGCCAGTACGCTGGTCGCGGCCGCATTCAGGTCGAATTGGCCGTCGCAATCGGCGTACGGGCAGGGAAATTCAAAAAAGGCTCTGGCCGGCGGGTGCAATACGTGGGATTGCTCCGCAGGTGTGCAGGTCGTGGCGTCTTTAAAACTCAGGTCGACACGGATCTGCTCGAGGCGCGGAAACGCCGAACGCAGAGTCTGAGCCGCTGCGCGGCCGCGTCGCCAGCGGTCGCGACGCTGCTGACGTGCGGCCTCAGGACTTAGGGAGGACAGTCTCAATCCATTTCTCCAACAGCTGCAGGATTCAGGTTGCGCGCCGGCTGGCCGGGCTCGTGACGGGGCTCCGTTTCCGCCGGTGCGTCGGTGCGCGGCGAGCGCCGCTGTAGTTTCTCGTTCTGCTTTGTTTTCCTGGCAAGCTCCTTTTGTCGTTTTGCGTGACGATAGTTCGGCTTGGCCAAAGGGGTCTCCAGATGAGGCTCGGTGAAAAAGCAGCAGGCCGTAAATACCGCCGCGCCGCTCCTCGCACTGTACTCCCTTTACGAAGGGGGCGTACGAATCCATTCGGTAGGGCGTAGCCCCCCTCCCGGCGCCACATTTGGCCGCCTTGACTTTCGCTTATTGAGCGCGGCCGCCGTGATCCAGGACTTAACCGTGTCGAGCGGCGCGTCAACCGAGGTAGCGCCCACCGAGTGGCATCCATGCGGCGGATAGACCCAGTCCCCGAGTGCTTCCGATTGAATTGGCGACTGTCCGGGCGGCCGGTCCGGGGATGCCGCTGCGGCAACAATTCGAAGTGCACGGAGGGAATCTCACTTCCAAACCCGAAGTGTCGCTCGAGAAAAGCTTTCATGCCGAGGCATCGCCCATGAGCGGACACGCATGCAGTTCGTGCAGCAGCGGCCTTGTTAATCGGCGCGTGTCGCGAGCGCACATCCCATGCGGTGATGCAGCGGGTTCCCTATACTGGCTGCTGCGGCTGCGAGGAACACGAAACTGCGGTAACAGAACATGGCGCGACTCCTCATCACCGGCGGTGCTGGGTTCATCGGGTCGAATTTTGTGCATTACTGGCTGGCCCGGGAGCTTGGGGAGCGGCTAGTGGTGCTCGATGCTCTGACCTATGCCGGCAATATGGCCAATCTGGCAATGGTGGCGGCGCGCCCGGAATTCCGCTTCGTGCACGGCAGTATCGGCGATACGGCGCTGGTCGAGCAGCTGCTGCGTGATGAGCAGCTCGATACGATCGTGCATTTCGCGGCGGAATCGCACGTTGATCGTTCAATCGAGGGTCCCGATGCGTTCATTGAGACCAACGTCATTGGCACGCATTCAATGCTCAAGGCCGCACGGCGCGTATGGCTCGAAGAAAAGCGTGTGCCGATGCATAGATTTCATCATGTCTCGACTGACGAGGTCTATGGATCCTTGGGGCCGGATGACGCGCCATTCACCGAATCGACGCCGTACGCGCCGAATTCTCCGTACTCGGCGAGCAAAGCGGCATCGGATCATCTGGTCCGTGCCTATCATCATACTTATGGCCTGCAGACGACGATCAGTAACTGTTCCAACAATTACGGACCGCATCAATTTCCCGAGAAGCTGATTCCCGTGATGATCGCCCAACTGCTCGCCGGCAAGCCATTGCCTGTGTACGGCGATGGCCGCAACATCCGCGACTGGTTGCACGTGTTAGATCATTGCCGAGGAATAGAGGCGGTGCTTCAGCACGGACGGATCGGTGAGGTCTACAACATCGGCGGCCGTTCGGAGTGCGAAAACATCCATCTGGTACGTCTGCTGTGCTCGATTGTTGATGAGCAGCTGAGCGCGATGCCGCAGCTCCGCGAACGCTTTCCGGAATCGGCGCCCGCCCAGGGCGCGTCGAGCGAGAGACTTGTTCATTACGTCAAGGACCGTCCGGGACACGATCGCCGCTATGCTATTGACTGTGCGAAGGTTGAACGCGAATGCGCGTTTCGGCCGCACATCTCGCTGCAGGCCGGCCTGCGCGCTACTGTTGCCTTCTATTTGGAGCGCGCCGATATCTTGAGGACGGGCTGGCGACGAACGGCCAGCGAATAGGCCAAATGGAGCTTGGTTCGCGCGTGGTTCGCAGACTGACAGCGCTGCGATTGTTCAGGCGGCGCGGCGCTTCTTTTCAAGGAGCTGCAGAATGATCGGCGTCAAAATCAGCTGCATCGCAATGTCGAGCTTGCCGCCCGGGATTACGATTGAATTAGCGCGCGACATGAAGCTCGAATCGATCATCGACAGCAAGTACGGGAAATCAATGCCGCGCGGATTGGCAAATCGGATAACGATCATCGACTCGTCAGGGGTGGGGATCCAACGCGAAATAAAAGGATTGGAGGTATCCACAGTCGGCACGCGCTGAAAGTTGATGTGCGTCTGCGTGAATTGCGGGCAGATGTAAGTCACATAGTCGGGCATGCGGCGCAGGATCGTGTCGATCACGGCCTCAGTCGAATAGCCGCGCGTAGCGCGGTCGCGATGGATCTTCTGGATCCATTCGAGGTTCACGACTGGCACGACGCCGATTCTGACGTCGGCGTGCCGTGCTATATCGACACTATCCGTGACTACCGCTCCGTGCAGTCCTTCATAGAACAGAAGATCGCAGTTGTCCGGGAAGGTTTCCCACGGCGTGAAATTGCCGGCGGGCAAGCCGTGGAGCTTGGCTTCCTCCTCGTCGTGCACGTAGTGCCGGGTGCGACCATTGCCTGTCTTTCCGAACTGCCTGAAGGTTGTCTCCAGCTCTGCAAGGAGGTTGGCCTCGGGCCCAAAATGACTGAAATGGCGATTCCCTTGAGCAGCCTCAGTGGCCATAACGCGCTTCATCTCTATTCGGTCGTAACGGTGGAATGCGTCTCCCTCGATGTATGCGGCGTTGATGTTTTCGCGGCGAAAAATCGTCTCGAAAGTGCGACGTACTGAGGTAGTACCGGCTCCGGAGGAACCGGTGATGGAGATAATCGGATGGGCAACGGACATGTCAACTCCGGAATAAGCCGCGTCGCCCGAAAAGTGGCGAGCGCTCCCCAATCGGATGCGGCTCCATATGGTAGCGATCCAGGCGCGCAACTTCTTCGCGCGATCCAAACAGCAATGGGATCCGTTGATGCAACGAGCGCGGCTGCACGTCGAGGATCCGCCGGTGGCCGGTTGAGGCGGCACCGCCCGCCTGTTCAATCAGCCACGCGATTGGATTGGCTTCATAGATCAGGCGCAGGCGACCCTGGCCGTAGCCGTTTCTGATGTCGGCCGGATACAGGTAGATGCCGCCGCGTGAGAGCACGCGGTGCGCCTCGGCAACCATTGATGCTATCCAACGCATGTTGAAGTCGGCTCCGCGCGGACCTTCAGTGCCTTTCAAGCAATCGTCTACGTAGATGCGGATGGGTTCGTCCCAATAACGATGGTTCGACGCGTTAATCGCAAATTCCTGCGTGGTCGCGGGTACGCGCACGTGCTGTGAGGTGAGACGAAAGATTCCCGCGGATCGATCCAGTGTGAACACGTGAGTCCCCGCACCCAATGTCAGTACAAATGCTGTCTGTGGACCGTAGATTGCATAGCCTGCGGCCACCTGCCGCGCGCCGGTCTGCAGGAACGCATCCGCGTCGCAGCGGGATCCTTCCGTGGGTGCGCGCAGAATCGAGAAGATCGTCCCGACAGAGACATTCGTGTCTATGTTGGAGGAGCCGTCGAGAGGATCTATGGCAACGAGCAGTGTCCCTTCAGTATTGAGCTCAATGGGTTCGGCCATTTCCTCGGAGGCGAGCGACGCGACCGGCACGTCGCGCAGTCCCGCAACGAGCATGTCGTTGGCACGCACGTCGAGTTCCTTCTGCGAGTCGCCCGCGGCGTGCTCTTTGCGGGTCGCGCCGAGCGCCCCAGCCAAAGCGCCAGCGCCGACGAGCCGCGAGATCGACGCGCACACGTTGGCCAATGCGTTCACGGTGCGCACAATCGCTGCTCGTTGTACCGAGGCCGTAGCCCAGGCTGACAAATGTTCGCCAAGCGTCGGAGTGCTCGTCATGGCGAGCTCTTTGCCCGGGGAGTTGCGAACACACTGCTGCCGCGGATGTCCGCAGCCTCGATCGTCACGAGTTCAGCAGCGCTGATTTCGGCGCCAAGATCAACGAGCCTCATGGCCTGGCGTAGGCGCGAACGGTCGAAGGCATTGCGAATGGAGCGAGCATTGGCAAAGTTTGGTTGCTGGCGCCGCTGCGCAATGTAGTCACGCAGGGCCTGGCGGGCAGCTTCGCTCAGGCGGTACTCGGCCTGGCGCGCCAGCTTTTCGACGATGCTCAGAAGCTCCGCGTCTGCAAAATCCGGAAAATGCACGTGATGAGCGATACGCGAGCGAAAACCGGGATTGGACTCAAAGAAGCGGTCCATGCGGTCCTGATAGCCCGCGAGGATCACGGTCAGATCGTCGCGCTGATTTTCCATTACCTGCAGCAGGATCTCGATCGCTTCCTGGCCGTAGTCTTTCTCATTTTCGGGACGGTGCAGGTAGTAGGCTTCGTCAATGAACAGCACGCCGCCCATGGCGCGCTTCAATATGTCTTTGGTTTTGGGCGCCGTGTGGCCGATGTACTGGCCGACAAGATCGTCGCGGGTGACAGAGACGAGATGTCCTTTGCGTATGAATCCGAGGCGATGCAAGATACCCGCCATTCGCAGTGCGACCGTCGTCTTGCCGGTCCCCGGATTGCCGGTGAATGCCATATGCAGCGTCGGGGCGCCCGACGAAAAGCCGAGTTGCTGGCGGGCACGCGTGACGAGCAGGAACGCTGCGATTTCCCGGATGCGGCGCTTGACAGGCTCAAGTCCAACGAGTTCGTTGTCGAGCTCTGCGAGTAGCGGCCCGATCTCGCTGTCAGCGTAGAGGGCGCGCAGATCGATGCGCCGGTTCTCCGACGCAGTCGCGGGCGCTGTATCACCCATAGCGCCGTCCCGGCGGTCGGTCCGTCGCGTACGCATGCAGCGTGTAGCGAATGCTTCGACCGCGATCTTCGGTACGCTGGAGCCTGAAGCCAGGCTCGTCCGCGGGCCGGTGCACGATGAAAGACAGGCGCACCGTCTCCCAGCCGTGGGTGGCGTCAAAGGCGTTGATGCGCACGTATTTCTGTGAATGCGCGTTGCGGCACGCGGTGAGCTCCTGCATCACGCCCGCGGCGTCGTGCAGATCGAACATGGGAAGCCCCCACATCTCCCAGTACGTGTTGCGCGGATGCGGATCGTCTGTGTATTCGACGCCGAGCGCCCAGCCTTTGCCGAGCGCATATTCGATCTGCCGGCTGATCTGTACGTCTGTAAGATCGGGAAGAAAGGAAAATGTCCCTTGGGTGAGTCGCATGCAGGAGCTCCGGGGCGTTTATGACGCGGTCGGGGTCGCCACGAAATCGACGGTGTCAGTCGAGGTGTAGTCGAATGTGATGTCTTTCCAGGTATCCAGCGCCGCGCGCAGGGGCTGACAGGTTCTCGCGGCCGCTTCCAGAATCTGCGGTCCCTCGATGCGGATGTCGCGGCCTTCGTTGCGCGCGAGGATGACCGCCTCGAGCGCCACTCGGTTGGCTGTGGCGCCCGCCTGAATGCCCATCGGATGTCCAATTGTGCCACCGCCAAACTGCAAAACGACATCCTCGCCCAGGTAGTCGATGAGCTGATGCATCTGTCCCGCATGGATGCCACCGGAGGCGACCGGCATGACTTTTCTGAGGCATGCCCAATCCTGATCAAAGAAGAGTCCGTGCGCCAGATTCTCGGGGGTGCGCGGTTCGCGCAGGGTATCGTAGATCCCCGCGATCACGGCCGGATCGCCCTCGAGCTTTCCGACGACCGTGCCTGCGTGGATGTGGTCTACGCCCGCTAAGCGCATCCACTTTGAGATGACACGGAATGAGATGCCGTGGTTCTTCTGACGGGTGTAGGTTGAATGTCCGGCGCGGTGCAGATGCAGGATCATGTCGTTGGCGCGCGACCACTTGGCCATCGACTGGATCGCGGTGTATCCGATCACAAGATCGATCATGATGATCACGCTGCCCAGATCGCGCGCGAACTCGGCGCGTTCATACATGTCCTCCATCGTTGCGCCCGTGACGTTCAGGTAGTGTCCTTTGACCTCACCGCTGTCTGCGCCAGCGCGGTTCACCGCCTCCATCGCGTAGAGGAAGCGGTCGCGCCAGTGCATGAACGGTTGCGAATTGATGTTTTCATCATCCTTGACGAAGTCGAGACCGCCCTTGAGCGCCTCGTAGACCACGCGACCGTAATTCTTGCCGGACAAGCCAAGCTTGGGCTTCGCGGTTGCACCCAGAAGAGGGCGGCCGAACTTGTCCAGGCGCTCGCGCTCGACGACGATTCCAGTCGGTGGCCCTTGGAAAGTCTTCACGTAGGCAATGGGCAAGCGCATGTCTTCGAGTCGCAGCGCTTTCACTGGCTTGAACCCGAATACGTTGCCGATCAGCGAGGCGGTGAGATTTGCGATCGAGCCCGGCTCGAACAGGTCCAGGTCGTAGGCAATATAGGCAAAGTACTGCTCCGCCGAACCTGGCACGCGCTCGAGCCTGTACGCCTTGGCGCGGTAGTTTTCGCTCGCCGTCAGTCGATCGGTCCACACGACGGTCCACGTGGCGGTCGAGGACTCTCCGGCGACAGCCGCGGCGGCCTCAACCGGATCCACGCCCTCCTGAGGCGTGATGCGAAAGACCGCGAGGACATCGGTATCCTTGGGCACATAATCTGGCTCGTAATAGCCCATTTTGGCGTAGGGAATGACGCCCGGGGTGTAGCGTTTTTTCGCTTCACTCGCCTGTTTCGACTTATCGTTCACTGCGACACTCCAATGTCTGATCGCGGCTGTGGGGACGAAGCGTGCAGGATTTTGCTTGTTTAGTAAATTTAAAGTATTTTTCTCATTCCTTAATATTTTTTTAATCAGTTATGCGTCACGTCACCCTGCGCCAGTTGCGCACTTTCACCGCTGCGCTGCGTACCGGAAGCTTCGCAGCCGCCGCAGAGGTATTGCATATCACGCCGCCCGCAGTCACCGTGCAGATGCGCCAGCTTGAGGGCATCGCGGGCATGCCGATCTTGGAGCGCACCTCCGGCGGAATGAAGTCAACCGACGCGGGTCGCGAGATCGCCAATGCGGCACTGCGCATCGAGGCGGCTTTGGCGGAGTGTGAGGATGCGCTCGCGTCGCTGCGCGGCCTTGACAGCGGTCGAGTTTCGGTAGGGGTTGTCAGCACCGCCAAGTATTTCGCGCCGCAGGTTCTGGGTGCCTTTGCGCGAGCGCATCCGGCGGTCGAGATACGACTGGAAGTGGGGAACCGCGCCGCAATTCTGGCGGCTCTTGAGGCGAATACGCTCGATTTGGCATTGACCGGCTGGCCACCGGGACAATTGGCCGTGCAAAAGGCGCCGATCGGTGATCATCCCCACATCATCATCGCGCGGCCCGACCATGTGCATGCCCAGCACCGGCGGGTCGGTGCGGCGGCGCTTGCTGCGGAGACTTTTCTCGTGCGTGAGCGCGGCTCGGGTACGCGACTCCTCATGGAACGGTTGTTTGCCCATGCGCACGTCACGCCACGCATCGGCATGGAAATGGGCAGCAATGAGACGATTAAGCAGGCGGTGATCGCGGGGCTCGGGATCGCGTTCATTTCCGCGCACACGGTGGCGATCGAGCTCGCCGACCACCGACTGGTTGCGCTCGATGTCATAGGGCTCCCGGTTATGCGCACCTGGTTCATCGTAAATCTCGCGAAAAAGAGACTGTTGCCATCTGCCGCGGCGTTGCGGCAGTTCATGATTGAAGAGGGTCACGCTTTCCTGCCGGCATTTCAACCGACTCTGGAGGCGCCGACGCGCGCGCGGTCGAAATCTCTGCCTGGGCGGAAGCGCAAGCGGCATGTGCGCGTGCGCACACCGAGCACAGGGGATTGACGTGTCCGTTGGGTCACCCAAGATTGAGATCCTCGATTTCGAGGCCGGCGCACGCGCGGCTCGAGGCGTTGCCGTGGTTATTGACGTTTTTCGGGCGTTTTCCGTTGCCTGCTACGCTTTTGCAAATGGCGCCGACCGCATCATCCCGGTCGCGGACATCGACGAGGCGCGGGGGCTTAAGTGCGCCCATCCTGAATTCGTGACGTTTGGTGAGCGTTACGCCCGCAAGCTCGAAGGATTTGATTTCGGCAACTCCCCCACGCATATCGAGCACGAGAATTTCACGGGCCGCACGCTCGTCCACACCACGCATGCGGGCACGCAGGGTCTAGTCAACGCAACGCAGGCCGACGTCGTCATTACCGGAAGCCTCGTCAATGCCGCAGCGATATGCCGCTACATCGCCCGTCTTGCCCCCGCCGAGGTCAGCCTCGTGCGTATGGGTCAAGATGCCCGCGAACGGTGTGCGGAGGATGATCTGTGCGCAGAGATGCTGGCTGCGCGGCTGCGCGGCAAGCCTTTCGATACTGGCGCGATTCGGCAACGGCTCCGCTCTGCACCCAGCGCGCGCAAGTTCTTCGACCCGGAGGCCACCTGGGCGCCCGAACGTGATTTTGAACTGTGCACGGATGCCGATCGCTTCAATTTCGTACTGCGGCTGTGTCCCGCGAGCTCAGGACCTGCGCAGTTGCAGGCGTTCGCGACTTGATATGAAATGGTCTGCATGAGTGAGGCTTCTATGCTTACGCGGCGTGGTTTGCTAATGAGCGCGGTGCTTGGTGTGGCGCTCGCGCCGCTGGTCGTGTCTCAGGCGAGCGCGGCAGACGCTGCGGGAGGCGGCCCTCTTGTCGATCCCAAGGAGCCTGCCGCGAAGGCGGTGGCCTACGTCGAGAATGCGAAGCAAGCTGCCGGCGCAACGGCCGGCAGCAATTGCGCAAATTGCGTTCTGTACCTTGGAAAAACAGGTTCTGCCCAGGGGCCCTGCCAGATTTTTGCGGGTAAACAGGTGAAGGCCGCCGGCTGGTGTTCCTCCTGGGCGCCGCAGATGTAGTTTATCGTTTGCCGCGAGCACCTGTTGTACGTCGCGGTGCGTGATGCGAGAAGCCACGAAGACTCACATTTAGGCGCATCGCGCTCGCACCTCCCTTTCGGCATATGTCCTTTACGCATGATCTATGGGCCACTTGCCAATGTGCCACTGCACTGCACTCAAGACCCGGGCTGCCAGCAGCAAAATTGCAAGACGCGCATGAGGAGTCGATATGATGAGACCTGTGATCAATGTCGCTCACGGAACGCAGAGCACCGGGGGAAGCGGCGAATTCTTCGCCTACTCCATGACAGAGCTCGCGAGCGATCTCGGTGCGCATGCAATCGGAGCGAACCTCACGCGCGTACCACCGGGCAAGGCTGCATTTCCCTTCCACCATCACTTTGCGAATGAAGAGCATTTCTTCGTGCTGAGCGGCTCGGGAGTGCTCAGGTACGGCGCGGAAATCTATCCGATAGCGAGGCATGACTACATCGTGAACTTACCGGGCGGCGCGGATCGCGCTCATCAGCTTATCAATACAGGCACTGCAGACCTGGTGTATTTGGCGATTTCCACGACCGTTGTGGCGGACGTGTGCGGCTATCCAGACTCAGGCAAGACCAGTGTTCGCACCGCTCCGTATGAAGAGGAAAACTCGCGGTTTTTAATTCCCGACGATTGCAAAGATTCGGTGGGCTACTGGGAGCTCGAGGATGGCCGGCGGGTGGCGGAGATTGTCGCCAAGGGCAAGTAATTTGAGGGTGCGTTCTGCAGTGTGCTTAACTGAACTTTAAGCGCAGCGGCGCGTTGATGCAGGCGAACCCTTGCCATTTCAAGGTGACGGGAATTTAGATGCGTGACATCAACCGCAGTTGGCTCGGGCTCGTTACAGCATTGCTTCTTGCCGCCTGCGGAGGTGGCGGTGACAACGGCGCGCAGGGACCGGGCACCCCAGCACGTGGGGCACTTCTGCAGAGCCCGCCGGAGATGGTTGCTTCGTACTCAGTCGCAGATCTCCTCGTACTGCTCACCACCAATGACATTGACAAGGTACTGCTGCAGCTTGCCTATACACCGAAATGCGCGATCGACGTCTATCATCTCGAATACGAGACGGTCGGTGCGGCTTCAGAGCCTACGACCGCTTCCGGCGCGCTGATGATTGCGACAGGCACTGACGCCGCGTGCAGCGGCCCGCGCCCGATCGTGCTCTACGCGCACGGCACTAGCACCGATCGGACGTTCGACATTGCGGACCTCAGCAACGGCGCCAACGCGGAGGGCTTGCTCCTGGCGGCCGTATTCGCCTCTGCTGGGTATATCGCGGTCGCTCCCAACTACGCTGGTTATGACACGTCCACGTTGTCCTATCATCCTTATCTCAATGGGGACCAGCAATCAAAGGACATGATTGATGCACTCGCCGCGGCGCGTACTGCATTGCCCACCTTGTCCGCCTCGAACGTATCCGACGGCGGCAAATTGTTCGTCACCGGTTATTCTCAGGGTGGATACGTGGCCATGGCGACGCATCGCGCCTTACAGGCTGCCGGCGCTTCAGTCACCGCTTCGGCCCCGATGTCCGGTCCGTACGCCTTGGCCGCCTTTGGAGATGCGATTTTCTACGGCCACGTCCCGCTAAGTGCACCTGCGAATTTGACCCTTTTGATCTCGAGCTATCAGCACGCCTATGCAAACGTCTATTCCGAGCCGACTGAGGTTTTCGAGGCGAAATACGCGACGGGCATCGAATCGCTATTGCCGAGCGCCACTGGCATAAGCGATCTTTATACCGAAGGCAAGCTGCCGGAGAATGCGCTATTCAGCAGCATTCCCCCTGCAGCAGCGTGGACCGCGTACACACCACCGACAACGCCTCCACCGTTGGCCCCGATATTTGCAATGGGCTTCGGTGCGGATGATCTGATTCTGAATTCCTACCGGCTCGCGTACCTGGAAGATGCGGAAAATGCGCCCGACGGCGGATTCCCGACTATGACGACTGGTCTGCCTCCAGCTGGTCCGGCTAATACCCTGCGGCAGGATTTGAAATCAAACGATTTGCGCAACTGGGTTCCGAATGCGCCGATGCTCCTGTGCGGCGGTGATGAGGATCCGGCCGTCTTTTATTTCAACACGCAACTCATGCAAGACTACTGGACGGCTCATGTGCCGGCGGGCGCGGTGACGGTTCTGGATGTCGACGCCGCCGCATCGGGTCCCTATGCACCGTTGCAGGCTGCATTTGCGGTCGCTAAGGCCTTGATTGCTGCCGAAGGTGGTGAGGCAGCGGTCCTCGCCGACTACCATACTGGACTCGTTGCGCCGATTTGTGTCGCTGCAGTCAGGTCGTTCTTCGACGGTCATTAGGACAATCCGACGCCTGCGGTAGCCCAGGCGCTTGCACGCGGTGCATTCTGCAGCCTCAATCCCGATCGGCAGATCCCACGACACAACAGTTAAATTCCTTGGCTTGAAATTCGTCCCTCGTATAAGGAAATGCTAGTATTGACGTCCATGCGACAGTTCAAATGCCTTAAAAAACCGATTCGTCTGCGCTCAGCAGCAGTAGTGGCGCTCCTATTGCTTGGTTCGCCGGGTGCAGGGTTTGCAGATAAGGCGAGTGAGGTCGCCGCACTCGAAGCTCAGTGCGAAGCGGAGCGAGAGACAAGGATCAAACCCTTGCGCGATGCAGAAATTGCGACGTGCAAGACGGACTCTCACAACGATCCGGGCTATTGCGAAAGATTTTGGAGTTCTTACGGAAACGCCGTGCGGCGTCCGAATGGATCGCTAAGCCCGCGTTTGTATGACGACCTACCCAGTTGCGTGGCCGCCTTCGAGGCGCGCAAAGCGCTTAAGCGCGACGGCAGTTAGACCGAAGGGAAGAGACTGCCTTGTCGGCGCATCAAGCCAGCCATTATTTCCATCGGCATCGAGGCGACCGCTCCGTCGCAGGGATCCAGCCGACTAATTGTCAGAATGAATAGCCGGCCGCGAACACCAGCGCCCGCGGGCCAAAACTGATGTCCGATGTGCGCACGACACCGGCCGTATCGGCAGTCAGTTTGCTCTTAACGACCGATACCGAGTAGGACAGATAGAGACTCCACCTATCCGGGAGCTGATAACGCATGCCTGCAGTTGCCGCAGGCCCTACCGATACCGGAAGAGAGATCGACGTCGGGCCGCCACTCGCTGCATTACCGGCCGCCGTGGAGCGACGATCGTAGAAGTTGGCATAGTTAATACCGACCCCCAAGTAAGGACGCCAGGCGTGTGACTCGTCGAAGAACTTGTAGTTGAGAAGAAGGGTTGGCGCGAACCAGCGTGCGGTGGAAATGACTTGGCCGTTGTAGGGTACCGATCCAAGCTGCGCCGGGCCGCGGCCCTCGGTCTTCGTGAGCGGAGGATAGCCTGCAGCCAACTCTAGATCGAAATGTGCGGACAGTCGGCGCACGTAAGCGAGATAGAGAGTCTCGACGTCATTGACACTTAGATTCAATCCCGTTGGCACATAGGGGCCGGATATATCGTCCGCGCTGGCGTGGTAGTGGACGTAGTAGAGACCAACGCGCACGGTGTTGTCGGGGACGCCGTCGGCGTGCGCGACGACGCCGGTCAGCGCAAGGAGCGCAGTAGCAGCTACGGCTGTGATTGTCGTGTTCATGAGCGGCCCCGTGCCATTAGTCAGAACTGGCTAAAAAAGCCGCGTGCGGCGGCGGTGCAGAATGGCGCGACGGTCACGTGATACGACTCTACAGCCGCCGCTTGGCCCTGAGTTGCAACAATATTCGATTCCGTCAACTGGAACCCCTCTTTCGCGGCCGCGAACGGGTCGTTTGGTCCCGAGACGGGCGCATTGACATCTAGAACCGTTACGACCTGGGCTGGCAGTCCGGCGGCGGCCCAGAAGATCTGCATCGTGCCTGCGTCGAGCGCGAAGAAGACGGTGGGGTCCTGATCACCGCCACACATCAGCACCGGCGCATGCGGTACCCAGCTTCGCATATCGTTCGTTTTGAAGGCGATGCGCAGCGGATTCTGCGGCGCCGCGGCAAGCGGTACACCCGGCTCTAGCACGGGCACCGCGCCATCTGGGTGGGCGACCGCATCGAGGACATAACTCAGACGATAGTCATTCGTTACGAGATTCGCCGCCCCGAAGCCGAGAGCGAAAATCGGATTCTTAGGTACGGCGAGAACCGCATCGAGCGCGGGATTGCCAGTGACGGGAGTTGTGCTGCTGAAAAGCGCGGTCTCGGGGAGCTTGCCATCCGCAATCAGGGTATCGATGGGCGTCGTGCTCGGCAGCAGCATATCAATACCGGACGCATACGCAGGCTCATACAAATCGGCCGTCGCGGCATAGATGTTTCCGTAGGCCTTCTGGTAGCTCGTTGTGATAAGCGGAGTAAATTCCGTCGAACCGATATTAACGTTGCCGTAGAAGACGGCGTCGCCGAACGCTTCCAGAGCGTACGGGCCCGACATCGGAGCGGATGCGGCTACGGCCTGGCCGGCAGCCTGCAGCGCCTTGTGCGTCGCCATGGCCACATAGCCGCCCTCGGAATACCCTGTGATGAACAGTTTGCCGCTATCCGTCGTCGTGGCCGCGAGAGTCTGGGGCAGGGCAGTGCGAGCGGCGGTGAGCGCGTCGATCATGTCCTTCGACTGTTGTGCGCCATTTAGAAACGGGTGGTAGCCAAGGGAGGAGACATCGTAGCCCGCATAATTTGGCGCCACGACAGTGTAACCGTGCGCCGCGAACATCGCGGCGATGAGCGCCCCTTCGGTATTGCTCGGGTTTGTGATGTCCGCGATATTGAAACTTTTGTCGAACTGGGTGCCGTGCGCATACAAAACGATGGGACGCGGACCGGAGCACTGCGCCCCACCCCCGGTGGGCACCATCAATGCCCCCGAGGCGGTTGCGGTTTCATTCGCCCCGCCGACCGTCCAGTATTGCAGATAGTAGAAATCCACTCCGCAGGTCGGTGCGCCCGCAAGCTCCAGGAGCCCCTGCCCCGACGTGGTGGCACTCAATTGCGCCATGAAAGTAGCCGCATCGAGAGATGCGATCCGCAGCGGCGGGTTCTCTATCAGTGTTCCGCGTGCGGTACTCGTGGCGACTTCGGATGTCGTGCTGTTGGAACCGCAAGCTGTTAGCAAGGCGACAGCAGTTGCGGAGTAGAAGAGCCCCCTGATTCTACTCATTCTAGCCTCCGGCCGGTCACGTGCGCAGTGGACCAGATAAACTCTTGCCACTGCCGTAGCTTGTCGAACAATAGCGATACGGTACCATGCCTTGGTCTTCGTCTCACCCATTCGCCGCTTGACTACGACCCAGGCTGAAATGAGAACATGCGCGCTTAGCGCACGGCCTGAACCCAAGGCCCCTTGCAGTCGTGCAGGTTCAATGTGAGGCCGCCTCACGCAACGGGCGGTTTGATACGACATTCTCAAGGATCGACTACCGAAATGCCCTGCGCGCGTCGGGGCGTGGCTCTATATGCCCAGTACGAATTTAGAAAGTAATTCAGAGCCGATGCCGGGATGATCGATATTAGTTGATCCATGCGCGGCCTCGCGGGAAAGACTTGCGACAAGCCAACGAAGGTGACAAATGTCACAGCGAGTGAGGCGAAGGAGATTGCGTTGAACCGCAATCCCCGGATTCCGACATGGTGCGCCTTTGGCCGATGTCGAAATGTCCATATGTCGTTGAGCAGGAAATTCCACACTATCGAGCATTCGACGGCAATAGGAGATGCTGCGAATTGATTCATGCCTAATGAAATGAGTGCGGAAAACACCCCTAAGTTTACGAGCACGCCAGTAATTCCCACCAAACAGAATTTAAGGAAAATTCGGGAATTCCATAAACGAATCCACCACGCGTTAATCAAAAACTCGATTACATCGCGGAACCCCAGCTTACTCTCTCCGAGCTTTCGGTCGATAAAGTGCGCCGGAATTTCCTGGACTCTAGCGCCGAGTCCTACCGCACGGTGTAACAAGGCGATTTGAAATGCATACCCTTTAACTCGTAGCGCAGCGAAGTCGATTTGCCTCAAGATTGGGCCACGAATGGCGCGGTATCCGGCCGTGCAGTCGCGAACTCTATAAAGACCTGCAATGTAGCGGGCAACTATATTGCCAAAACGGGAGGCGACCCGCCTTTGCCAGCTCCAGCTTGCGGGTACCGAACCTCCGACCACATAGCGGCTGCCAATCACGAAATCTGCGGTTCCCTCGAGCGCCTTAAGCAGGCGCGGCAAGTCAGCCGGATCGTGGGAAAAATCTGCATCCATCTCCACTACGACATCGGCCGAGAGAACCTCCAGTGCGTGGTTCATTCCGCGAATGTATGCCGAACCGAGCCCTCGCTTCTCACCAGAAATCAAATGTAGATTGCTCTGGTGTCGCGCAAGGACGCGGACAACGTCGCCAGTGCCGTCAGGTGAATTGTCATCAACCACTAGAATATGACTCTCGTAGGGGACGACGCGCAGCTGCTGCAGCAAGGCAGCCACTATTGCCTGAATGTTGCCGCGTTCATTGTAGGTTGGGAGAACGATAACGAGTCGCATTGCGCCATCTTTATTTATCGAAATGCTTATTGGGTACGATGTTGATTTCGTTATTACATCCGAGCGTGCGCCGGAGAGTCGCTCGTCTTTGGACCTATGCGCAAATCGATGGACAAACTCAGTGGTGCTCGAAGGGCGATGTTATTTGGCGCGCCTGTAGGTTGCGCAGCACTTAAATGAAGGTCGATGCTTTCCGGATGTCTCGGGTGGAAGTTCAATGCAGGCCGCATCAATTTGCCAGCAGGTTCTGCGATCCTGTGCGCGAAACCGTCGGCTGCGACCGTGGGGTAAGAAAAAAACCATTGAGAGACGTTCGCACGAGCTGGTAATGCTCCGCGATATCACGGATGCACGCGGGCGGCAGGAGGACGTCCGGAGCTGTCGGTGCCGAATACGAGTGGATAATAGTGTACTGAGTTCCATCGAATAGGCGCGAGCAGACTTTAATCGGAATTTGGCCGGTCATCAATTTCTGCCCAAAGTTGAAAAAGTCGAGATTGAAGGGCGCACCGGCCCAAAAACACAGTGCAAGACCCTGACAAGCCGCACCGCGAGCGTCGTGTTGGCGTAAGAACTCAATATCTGCGTTCGTTGCTTCGATCTTTGCGGGCAGGCCACGCAATCTCCCGATGTTTAGATGAAGCGCTGATACCGCCCAAAAAGCGAAGATCAACCCGGCCACGACGGACGCGCCGAGCAAAAAGCTGTGCCTAGCACGGTCCATAGAAAGCGTCGTCGTGATATCCTCAAGCGCCAATCCGGTCGCTAGGCAACCAGCAATCGCGGCGTCAAAAGCAGCGTTCGCCCATACTCCTTCGCCAGTGGTTGCCAGTGCTGCAACCGCAATTGCTATCGCCAGAAAGTTCAAGACAAAAGTTACTGTACTGGAAGCCCGATATCGACGCACCAGGACTGCGGCAAAACATAAGAACGGAATTAGTGGTGCCAGCGCAGTCTTGGCTACCATGAACGGGCGCTTGATGGAAAGCCTACGGGGCGCCCACAGGATGCCGTCAATTACGTTATGACCGTAGGCGGCAAACGTCACGGCAAACAAGAGCAGCCCAAGAACACTGAGCAATGCGAGCCATTGCCAAAAGGCGCGGCGGTTATTGCTATAAAGCCATACGGTAAGTGCTACGGGCAGCGGAATGAGCAGCTGCTTGACCCATCCTCCGAGCATCACCATTATGGCGGCGCTAGCCAGACGGGCAGCCGAGCGGGGATTGCGCCACAAAACGATCATGCCAGTTGTCATCAACGCATGCGCGAACCACTGCGGGTCATTCTGCGCAATATAGGCGGGTGCGAGCGCATCCATTGTAATGATGAAGGCTGCGCCGCTTACTAGCGCAAGTGAGGCGCGCACACCATTACGGCTGAGCCAGGCAACGATGTTGATTGTCACGAGTAACATGCTTGCGAGCGCAAGAATTCGTCCAGCGAGTATCGGATCGGCGGGCGCGCGACCGAGAAAACCGAGAACAAAAAAACTAAGGGGCGGATAGTTATTCGATACCAGCGCACTCATTGGGGGGTACAGATGGCCGCCTGAAATCGCCGTAATTGCCCAATATGCATTCCATCCCTCGTTAAAATTGCGAGCAACGTGAAAGGGAAGACTGGTGATAGGGGCGACTAGCATAAGGGACGCAAATGCCGTTAGGACTATCGCAACTGCCCAGAGCCAACGCGGATTGAACATGCCAGTCGCTACTCTAGAGTCTGTTGCCATTGGCTCGATTTGCCCACGGCGGGTCCGCGAGTTGTCAGTGCCGGCGATGGAGTTCGCTTTGCCACCACTTGGCCATCGTAGTCTTTCATGATCGAGTTCAAGGCGTACTCGGCTCCTCGGCGGATTGGGGAGCGCTGTGCAGCCCGAATGCGCGGCTCTCGATTCGTCCCGAGTTGGGACGGCGACGTTTGTGAAACCCGGATGAGTCGGCCTCTAGTGATTATACGATTCGAGTTCGAGTGAGCTGCGCAAGACGTCGCATTAGAAATTCAATGCTTCGGCGGTTGGCACGCAACGTACAAGGGCGGCCCCGCACTCCCTTAGGGAATCAAAGATGCTCGTTCGATCGGGCCGCCGGAGGGTTCTTGTACACGCTAACATATTGATTTATATGGTGGGCGGTACAGGGATCGAACCTGTGGCCCCTGCCGTGTGAAACGGAAGTAGGGTGCCTACGAATCAACGATATGCGAGTCGAGTTCCCAATTGCAACAGACACTTGCAATCACGTGATGTCATTTGATATCACGCGATGTCACGACCGCACTGTCCCAAAATTGTCCCAGCTCGCGACTCCGGGCGTCTTAGCTCCCCGCGATCTCCTTTATAGCCTCCCGCAGCACTCTTTCCGCAACACCACGACGCTTCAGAGCGTCCGCTAGTCCTGCTTTCAATGCCGGGCGCTACAATTTTTGGGCGGTGTCCGCCCATCGGTGCAGGTTCTCCATCGGGAGCAGAAATTCCGGCGGCGCGGTCTGCATGCACGGCACTGGACTTTGCGGTTGGTTTCGCCGTGGCGCGACGCCGCACCCAGACGTGAGATTGCTCCGCGAGGAGAGTAGAGTCCTGACGAGACTGAACGCGGGTCATGGCAGCCCCTGCTCCGTGTCCACTTGTTCGAACGCATGGGATCAGTCTCTTGCGGGCAAGCAACATGACTACCGTACGGACAATGAAGTCATCGCGCTTCATGGAAGTACTTACGACCCCGTGGGTGGACAAGACAATCGCGGTTGTCGCGATCACGCCGAATGTCATTGAGTTGTACCACCGCTATACCGATGTGAATCTCGGTTTTGTACGTGCGGTAGCGGGCATCCAAACGATCATTCTCGTGATTACAATGGTATTCCGCCGCACCCCGGTGCGCGTGACGCCCAATCCCTGGTACTGGTTTCTGGCGTTTGTTGCCACGTATGGCATTCTAGTGTTCGTTGCCTTTGCGCCGCGCGGGACGCCGATCGTGCCCACCATCCTACCGAATGCGCTGGTGTTGATCTCGGTCGTGCTCATGATTTATGCACGCGTGAGCCTCGGCCGCAGCATCGGCTATGTACCCGCCGATCGCGGCATCGTCACCAGTGGCCCCTACAGGTTTGTACGTCACCCGATCTACTCCGGGCTGTTCGTGACGCTGTTTGCTTTCGTATTGCGCTTTTATTCGCCTCTCAATCTGCTGCTCTTTGTTGTCATCGTTAGCCTCTTCATGCTCAAGAGCGTGATCGAAGAATGGTTCTTGCGGGACAACCCCGAGTACGCGACTTACATGAAGCAGGTGCGTTATCGCTGGATTCCCGGCGTCGCATGATTGGGCGCGTTTTCTGATTGTCGGGATGTTCGCTTCTGGGCCGAAACCTGCTGTCCGCGGGCAGCGGTTACTAAACGCAGCGCTTTACTCGCCGGCGTATCCCGCCTCAAGCTGGTGTCGAACGGCAAGAATGAGGACGATGTCTTCGGCCGGGAGCCAACGGTACTTCGCGATGTACCCGTAACGGCCGCGCGAGAGGATGAGCTCCCGCCGACCCTCCTCGGCAGGCCGACCAAGTAGAGGATGATCGGCCAGCAGCTCAAACGCCTTTCGCACGCTCAGAACCTGTTCACGCGCTTTCTTGGGATTCTCGGCGGCAATGAAGTCAAAGAGCCGTTCGAGGTCAGCAAGCGCTCTTTGAGTTATTTCGACCGTCGCCATGCACGGGCCTTGGGGCGCCGCGCCTTGGCGCCGGACGCTCGCGCGGCCAGATAGTCAAAGGCAGAGGTCAGCTCAAAGGCCTTTCCGCTCGAAAGCGCTTCCTCTTCAGAACGCGCTGCCTCGTCGGCGAAGCGCGCCCTCAGTTCCGATCGCTCAGCTTCACGAGCCAGCGCTTCGACCATGAACGCGTGGGGCGTCTTATTTGCGGCATTCGCCAGTCGCTCGATGCGGCGTTTGAGGTCTTCAGGGAGTTTCAGGCTGGTAGCGGCCATCAGGATGATTCAATGGTCTAGGTAGTCATAAAGTAATACCTACGGGGCGAGACGTCAAGATTCCACGGAATCCTTCCTCGATCGGGTGCGCGGATGGCCGCCCTTGCGCCCGTATCTGCGTGCTGCAGCTGCTTTGGCGGCGGAGGAATTCCGATCACCGATACGGCCGAGCTCTGCTAGCCACTCGGGTCCGGAAAACAAGGAGGAAAGGAGACCGGGTACGCTCAGATCGAGGTCAAGGGCTTCCCAGTTCAGGCCACTGCCGCGCCCAAGAACTTCAACCCCACGGAGATCTTTGGGTCTGGCTCCCTTGAGACCCGAAATCAGGTCTGAGTTACGCATATAAGCCGAACGCTTGGGGTGTCGGGCCGCCAGAATTGTCCCAAATTCGCGGCAAAGAGACTAAGGGAATTGGTCTAAGTTATTGTTCTGAATGGTGGGCGGTACTGGGATCGAACCAGTGGCCCCTGCCGTGTGAAAGCAGTGCTCTACCGCTGAGCTAACCGCCCGAGCCATTCGCGCGAGCGAACTATACGGGCCGTGGGCTGCGTGAATCAATCGTCCGTGAGCCGTCCGAGTCGAGCTTCGCGGCACCGGACAGGCTGGGCTCAGCGTCCCGCGGCACGGGCATAGGACGACGTGCTGCGACATCCCTATGATGAGCAAGCCCTTAACCTTGGAACCATTGCCCATGACGGTCGTAACGCGCTTCGCTCCGAGCCCAACGGGTTTGCTGCACTTAGGAGGTGTGCGCACGGCACTTTTCAGTTGGCTCTATGCGCGGCGTTTTGGCGGTAATTTCATTCTGCGCATCGAGGATACGGATCGCGAAAGATCCACCGATGCGGCAGTGCGAGTCATTCTCGATGGCATGCAGTGGCTAGGCCTCGACGCGGATGCGGGCCCCTATTTCCAGACGCAGCGCTTCGACCGGTATCGTGACGTTATTGCCCAAATGCTGGACGCCGGAAGCGCGTATCGCTGTTACTGCACGAAGCAGGAACTTGAGGAGCTGCGCGCCCAGCAGCTGGCACGCAAGGAAAAGCCGCGCTATTCGGGAGTATGCCGCGACCGGACCGAGCCACGCATCGGCGTTAAACCTGTAGTGCGCTTTAAGAACCCATTGGAGGGCACAGTGGTCGTGGAAGACCTAGTGCACGGCCGTGTGATTTTCGAGAACCGTGAGCTCGATGACCTCATCATGGCACGTTCGGACGGAACACCAACCTACAACTTCTGCGTGGTCGTTGACGATATGGACATGGGCATCACGCATGTGATTCGTGGAGATGATCATCTGAACAACACTCCACGGCAGATGAATATGCTGCGTTCGCTCGGCGCCGCACCGCCCGCGTATGCACACGTGCCGATGATTCTGGGAGCGGACGGCGCCAAACTGTCGAAGCGCCATGGTGCGGTGAGCGTGCTGCAATACGAGGAGGAAGGCTTCCTGCCTTGGGCTTTGCTGAATTATCTGGTGCGCCTCGGTTGGTCGCACGGCGACCAGGAAGTGTTCACGCAAGAGGAAATGATCGCTAAATTCGACATCAGAGACGTCAACAAAGCGGCCTCGGCTTTCAATCCCGAGAAACTTTTGTGGCTGAATCAGCAGCATATGATGCGCGCGCAACCGGCGGATCTGGTGCCGTACCTGCGCGCACAGCTGCAACGTCTGGGGCTCGACAGCGACAGTGAGACGTTTCTCGAGCAAGTCGTGCTCGCTCAACGAGAACGTGCGAAGACCCTGAAGGAAATCGCGCATAACAGTCGTTTCCTATTTACGGACGACATCGAGATTGATCCCAAGGCCGTGCGCAAACATCTCACCGCGACCGAGGTACCCGCGCTTCAAGAAGCCCGCAAGCGACTCGAAGCGCTTGGGGAATGGTCGGCGGCGGCGATCAACGACGCCCTGAACGTAGTCGCCGCCGAGCTCGGCGTGGGTCTCGGCAAGATCGCACAGCCACTGCGGGTCGCAGTGACCGGCTCCGCAGTTTCCCCGCCCATCGATGTCACGCTCGCCTTACTCGGGCGTGAGCGCACCCTGTCGCGCCTCGATGCGGGGATCGCGCGCTGTCACGGTGGATGAAGTGCGGCGCGCCTCCCAAACGGTAATCGTGTACTCCGTTATGCTAGATCCCATCGACCGTAAGGAATTGTTTCGTGCCTAAAATCCTGACGCTGCTACGCCTGGCTCAGCTTTTGTTCTGGGCGGCTACCATTTTCACCTTCGTGTGCGCCGTGCTGCCCTCGCAGAATGCGATTCATATTTTCAAATGGGACAAAGCCGAGCACTTTCTCGCGTTTTACGTGCTGACCGGGCTTGCGGTAGCTGCATTTCCGCGCGCTAGCCTCCTCATCATCGCGGCCGCGCTTTCAGGCTTCGGGGCTTTCATTGAATTCGTTCAGGGGCTCTCATGGGTGGGGCGGGATCGGGATTTCCAGGACTGGGTGACGGACACGATCGCAATCGGGATGGCGATGGCTCCAATCCTTGCCGTTTGGTGGCGAGCGCAATTCGGGAGCCCCGACGCACCGCCGTAACGGCGGGTTTACTTCCCGGCGCTGAGCGAGCCCACCAGGTCGAGGATGTCCTCCGGCGTTGCCTCGCCGTGGGTGAGGCAGACACGGATGACATCGCGCCCCTCGAGCCTCGCCGCCGCAATCCATGCACGGCCGGAAGCTGTGACTCGGCTCACGAGCTCCCGGACCTTCCCGCATCCGGAAGGGGGGACGACGCACAGGACCGCAAGCTGCGAGTCGTTGGCGATAGTCCATCCTCGGGCTGCAAGCTTCTCTTTGAGCACGGCGATCAGGGCGATCGAACCTTCCACATGCGCGCTGTAGCCCTGCCAGCCGGCGGCCGCCAGCGACAGGAACAAGCGCAGACCCAAAAAGCGCCGCGACCACTGTGCGGTCGTGACATACGGATCGAGATTGACGATATTCGACGGCATGAAGGTCGTCGATACATGAAACACGGATGACAGGACGTTTGCGTGCCGTGTCATGTACATGCCGCAACCCATGGTGGTTGCGAACCATTTGTGTGCATCGATGGTGATCGAGTCGGCGTATTCCATGCCGGCGAGCGCGCCGCGAAGAGTTTCGGAGGCGATGAGCGCTCCCCCCCAGGCCGCATCGACGTGGTACCAAAGAGCTGCCTCGCGGGCGATTTCCGCACATCGCTCCAGAGGATCGATCATTCCGGCGTTGGTCGTCCCGGCGGTGGCGACAATCATCACCGGCACGCTGCCGCGCGCGCGGTCCGCAGTTAGAGCCGAGATGAGCGCATTCGCATCCAGCCGACCGCGCCCATCCGTCGGCACGAGTCGCGCGGCCGCACGGCCGATGCCGGTCTGATGAGCAATTTTGAGCCAGGCGAGATGGCTGTCCTGAGAGATGTAAAAGACCGGCGCTCCGGTGAAGGCCCTCGTACCCTCGGTTGCGAAGCGTGGATTCGCTCGGGTCAATGCGCAGAGCAGCGCCGTGCAGTTCGCCTCCGAGCCACCTGAGGTGCAGTGCCCCGCGGCGTCCGCGGGTAGCCCCGCCCGCAGCGCGACTGCCTTCACGACGTGCGCCTCGATTTCCACGGCAGCGGGCGCCGTGGTCCAGGTCGCAAGCTGCGGGTTGAAAGCCCCCACGATGCGATCCGCGCATTCTGCCGGAAAAGTTGGAGCGGGGTTGAAGAGCCCGAAATAGCGCGGGTGCGTCATATGCACGATGCCATGCTCCAGCTGCGCGATGCTCCACGCGAGCAATTCGTCGAGCGGGCGGGGGGCGGAAAAATCGAACTCGGCGAGATCGCTCTTGAAGGCAGCAAGATCGAACGTCGGTACGACGGATCCTTGCGCAATGCGCGCATTGGCGCGCGGCAGCTCGCGCGAGAGAAAGTCATCCAACCGCGCACGCTCGGCGTGGTTGGGGAAAAGGGCCGACGCGCGCGCCGGCGGATGCGCAGCGTCGCTCATATGGCGCGCGCTCGCGCGTGCAATCGACTTCTTGCCAGCAGCGACAGCCAATTGGAATAGATGCGCAGCGCCTGAGGACGCCAGGCGTGCGCGCAGTGGCCGTGCACGTCGACGGCAGGGAAAGCCTCCACCAGGTCAATATGGCGCCGCACGAGCGCGCGCTCGCGAAACTCGGCAAGCGCTGTGGACGCATCGGCATCGAAGTAGTTCTGCGGCATGCGCGGGTAGGCGTCGCGCTCGCCACGCAGGAATCGGCCGACGTCGCGCTGATATTCGCGCAGCAACGAGTCCGGGTCGTATTCCGGATGACCCTGTAGGAAGAGGAACAGGCTCTTTCCCTGCTTCAAGAACATGTCGGCGCCCGCAACCGGCGATGTCGATAGGATCTGATAGCCCGCGGCGAGGAGCGCCTTGCGCGGCAGATCATTCGATCGGGAATGCGGAATCCGCCAAGCGGCCGGCGCATTGGCGAGGATGCCGTGATCGCCTGTGCGTGCGCATTCGAATACTCCGGAGAGCTTCTCAGGGAATTGTTGCCGCCCGATACCGTCCAAATGATACACCGCGGCGTGCGCCGCAAGACACGACCAGACCGTCGAGGTGGTGTTCACTTCCGCCCAGTCAACGAGCTTCGTCAAGGTATGCCAATAGGGCTCGTCGGCAAGGGCCGCCGTGCGCGGCTCGGTGCCGGTCACGATCAATCCGTCGAGGCGGCTGCCCCACAGAGCGGCAAATTTCTCGTACTTCTCGATAATGTAGGCGCGGCTCGATTCCCCGCGGGGTGCCTCGGGCAGCGAAAAGAGCCGCAGACGCAGGGGCACTTCGCCGGCTGCCGTATGGAGCAATTCTGTGAATTGCCGCTCCGTGGTTTTCAGCGCTCCATCCGGCATATTGTTGACGAGCCCGATGACGATCGAGTCGCCGTCGCCCGGCGGTGACATTAGCGCGCGCGCTTCCCTACGGCCACAGTCAGAGCCTGCTCAAGGTCGGCGATAATATCCTCGACATGTTCGATGCCGATGCTCAGGCGGATCATCTCAGGCGTGACGCCTGCCTGGTGCTGCTCCTCGGGCGACATCTGCCGATGTGTCGTAGAGGCGGGATGGCAGGCGAGGGACTTGGCGTCGCCCAGATTGACCAGTCGGCGAAATAGCTGCAGCGCATCATAGAACCTGATTCCCGCCTCGAAGCCGCCGCGAATCCCGAAAGTCATCAGCGAACAGGCGCGGCCGCCCAGATACTTCTTCGCAAGCTTGTGATAGGGGTTATCCGCAAAGCCCACGTAATTGATCCACTCCACTCGCGGATCGGCGCGCAGGAACTCGGCCGCGCGCCGGGCGTTCTCGACGTGCCGGTCGATGCGCACGGCGATGGTCTCGATCCCCTGCAGCAGCAGAAACGCGCTCAACGGCGAAAGCACCGCACCCATGGTCCTTTGATAGACACTGCGGCAGCGCGCGATGTACGCCGCTTTGCCGAAATGAGTTGTATAGACGAGGTCGTGGTAGGAGGCATCTGGCTCGCTGAACATCGGAAAGCGCTGCTGGTGCTCTTCCCACGGAAATTTACCGCCATCGACGATGATGCCGCCCATCGTGGTGCCGTGGCCGCCCATGAACTTCGTCAGCGAATGCAACACGATGTCGGCCCCGTATTCGATCGGGCGCAGCAGAATGGGCGTCGCCACTGTGTTGTCGACGATCAGCGGCACGCCGTGCTTGTGGGCAAGCTCGGCCAACGCCTCGACGTCACAGATATTGCCCGCCGGATTGCCGACGCTCTCGCAGAAGATCGCACGCGTGTCCGCATCCATCAGCTTTTCGATGGCGCTCGGCTGATCGGTTCCGGCGAATCGCACCATGACGCCGAGCTTGGGCAAGAGGTGGGCAAAGAGGGTATGCGTCGTCCCGTACAGCTGCGGTACCGAGACGATATTCGTGCCGGAGGAAGTGACGTTCAACACCGCAAAATGCAACGCAGCCTGCCCGGAACTGACACTCAAGGCTTCCACGCCGCCCTCGAGCGCGGCGACCCGCCGCTCGAGCACGACGTTCGTCGGGTTGCTGATCCGTGTGTAGCGGTAGCCCTCTACTTCGAGATTGAAGAGCGCTGCGCCGTGCTCCGCGCTGTCGAACTCATACGCCACGGTCTGATAGATTGGCACCGCGGCGGCCTTGGTCGTAGGATCGACGTCATAGCCGCCCTGAACCGCGATCGTTTCGTTACGCATGGGTCAGACCGATAATGTTTCGCGAGCACTCGCCGGCCATGTGCGCAGATCAAGCCCATGGGTTGCGAAGAGCGCGAGTCCCAGGCGATCAAGGCCGAAGGCGACGCAAGCCGTGTGTGCGACTTCCTGCGCATCGGTCTGCAAGCCCCAAGTCGTCCCGAAATAGTCTTGATGATAATTGAAGCTCATGCACGCCGTCGGTTGCTCGTCCGAGTTTACCGGGATAAGCAACTCGAATTTTAAGGCTTGCTCGACCTGGCTCATAGCCATGATCTTGCCGACTCGGCCGAAAAATGGGTCGCTCGCGGGTGCGAGTCGGTAGGGTAGAGCGAGTTGTTGCGCCAATTCTTCCGCGCGCGCGACCCAGCGCTTGCGGAAAGCAAGCGCGACCGCAGGCGGTCCGACACACACGTACTCCCGCATGCGAAAGGACTGCATTCGGCCAGGCTCGTGCGAGGTCTCGCGGCGAAAGCAGTACGAGGCGACATCGAAGGCAAGCCCCTGGGTCGGCACGTTGCCGCGCGCCGCGACCAGAGGGTAGAGGGGATAACAAGCCGCTGGCGTCAGCACGAGATCGGTCGCCGCGAGGCCCTCGACCCAGTCCCCGTTGGCCGATTCAACCAGTGCGCGGATCGCCGCTTCCCCGCCGTGCAGGCAACTCACACAGCCGAGAAGGTGCGGAAAGCTCTTGAGATACCCGGACTTCTCCACGAGGGCGCGACTCATCACCGGCGGAAATCTCAAGATTTCCGTGTTCGCCTCGCGCCGCGCACTGATGACCGCGGACAAGCCGTCGATCACCTGTTCAAAGAGTCCCGTACTTGCATGTACGCCGTTCGCGCTGGTCGGTCGCAGGAGGGCATTCGTGATCGACTCGAGTCGGTCCTTGGAGAATTGGCTCATGCGTATCGCACTAGTCTCGCAGCAAGGATGGAATGTCGACCAGCAGCAGGGCGCTGGCGGCATTAGCGAGGATGCGATCGTTGTTGATCATGATCGAGGAGGACAGCACGTCACGTAGGCTGCGACAGATGCTGAACTCCCCGGAATTTCGATAGCCGGAGAGTCCGCAGGCCTGCATGGCGCTCAACACGGTCTCGATGGCTGCTTCGGAGGAATTCACCTTGAGGAGGTTCATCGCAGTCTGAAATTCGAGCGCCGCGAGCCCATCCTCGGTCATCGCGGCGATCTCATAATTCTGCAAAGCTGAGGCTACGCTGCCGCGCAACGCGCGCAACGACATCACGGCGCGCGTCAGATGCGCGGCCCCAGGAGGTAGCTGGCCGCTGCCGTGGCGGGCCGCGCCGCGCACAAAGCGTCGCGCGCGACCGACGGCGCCGGCCGCAATGCCCGTCCACACGCCGCTCCACGTCAGGTGGGCAACCGGCACCATGCTTTGAGTGTGAATCTTCTCGTAGGCGTCCGGGAGAATCTGCTCCACGCTGCCTTGGCCGCGCAGCGTGAAACCGGTGCTGCAGGTGCCGCGCATACCGAGCACATCCCAATCGACTATGCGTTCTAGCTCGTAGTCTTCCTTTAGGAAGGCGACCAGCACTTGATCGGACGGTGCGCTATCGGCGCTGCGACGCGCGGTCGTCAAGATCCCATCAGCCTGTGCGCCGTAGGACATGACGGTGGCGTTCTTGACGAGCGCCATGCGCGAACCCGTTCTCTCTACGACGCAGGCGCTGGCGCGCACGTCCCCGCCCGTTTGATTTTCAGTGGTGGAAGAGGCGAGGAGCAGCTGGTCTCTTGTGAGCCGCTGCAGCAGTTGTTGATGCCATGGGGAATTGCGTGCGTGGCGCACCAGGATCGCAACCATGATCTGATGCATGGCAAAGATCATCGAGGAGGATGCGCAAGCCTTCCCGAGCATGTAACACACATCGACCGCGTCGGAGACGCTGGCGCCGTCCCCGCCAAGCTCGATGGGGACCATCATGCCGAGCAGTCGTTGTGCGCGCGCGGCGGCGAAGGTTTCCGTCGGAAAGCACGCGTCACGATCGACAGCGTCGCCGTGTTCCGCCGCCGCCGCGGCGACGACCTCGGCGCGACCCTTGAGGTTCTCTGTGCCGGTCACACAAAGCGTGGGTATTCTGTCGGGAGTGTCCATGAGCGCGCTTTTCAGGTGGAAGAACCGAGTCACGTTGTGCGCTATTCTAATGGCAGCGCGCAGCGCCGTTGTAAGTGGATCGCTGCCGCAAAATTACGCGATTGTGAAGTCTAAGTGCAAACTATAGGATGCCGGCCTTCAGCCTCCCTTTCCATGACGCGGATCACAGCTGTTTGGAGCCGTCGCTGCAGGGTTGAGCACGGGGCTTAATATGGCGGCATCATGGCGGATCGCAGCAGTCATTTAGCCGAAGACCGGGTTATTGCTGTCGTGCAGAAATTGCTCACGCAGCGAGCGATCAACCGAGCCGTTGGTCCAGCGGACGACTTGCGTGACGCGGGTCTCACGTCCATGGACATGGTGAACCTTGTTCTCGCCGTGGAGTCCGAGTTTGACCTGATGATACCGGAGACCAGCATTACGCCCGCCAACTTCCGCTCGGTCCAGGCGATCAGCATGTTGGTCGGAGCGCTGCGGCAGGCGACTTGAGCCGCAAGCCCAAGGGCGGACTTGTGTCACACTCCGATTTGCTCATGCCGCTCGACCGACAGGCACAGAGAATTTTGGGTATGTTGGCCTCTAGCGGCCTCCCGCCCCGCACGGCCGACTTCACCGCGCCCAAAATGCGCGAAGCCATGAAGCGCTTGGCGGAGGCCTTCGACGTCAAGGGCGTTACGGTCGGCGACGTGGCGAATCTCGATCTGCCGGGCCCGGCCGGACCGTTGCCAGTGCGCATCTATACGCCCGCCAAGATTGGCGCGCGGCAGGAATCTGCCGGCATCATCTATTTCCATGGCGGCGCCGGAGTGTTCTGCAGTGTCGACACGCACGACGGGCTTTGCCGGATGCTAGCGAACGCAAGCCTTTGTCGCGTCGTCTCCGTCGACTATCGCCTCGCGCCCGAGCATCCGCACCCTGCGGCCGTCGAGGATGCATATTTCGCTACGGAGTGGATCTGCAAGCATGCGGCTGACGTGCATATCGATTCCACCCGGATCGCCGTCGGCGGCGACTCGTTCGGCGGCACTCTTGCCGCAGTCGTGTGCCAAAGGGCCAAGGAAAATTCAGGGCCTACGCTCGCGCTGCAAGTGCTTCTTTGTCCAGTGACCGACTTGAGCGCCCAATCGGGGTCGTGGAAGGCTTATGGGGAAGGCTACTTTCTTGACCGCATGACCCTCGATTGGGCCATCGGACGCTACGCTCCGAAGATGGATCTGGCGGATATTCTCATCTCGCCCCTGCGGGCGCCCGATTTGACCGGCTTGCCGCCGGCGCATATCCACACGGCGGAGTTCGACCCGCTGCGCGATGAGGGTAGGGCGTACGCGGACGGTCTCGCGCACTTCGGCGTGCCGGTGCGCTATGTCTGCCACGCAGGCATGATCCACCACTTTTATTGCATGGCGGGCGCCATCACCTATGCACAGCATGCGATCGCACAGGCGGGCGCGGCAATTCAAGAAGCGCTCAAGCTCACGTGAGCACGCGGGTAGGCTCAGCGCGGGACAAAGAACTCCGTGTAAGAGGCAATGCGCCCGTCCTTCACTTCGACGACGTCGATGAGTTCGGTCAATACAGTGGTTCCGGTGATCCGCGAGTGGATCTTGGCGCGCCAATGAACGGCAGCCTTCGCGCCGTCGATCAGCATGGCAAGAATTATCTGTTCGCTCAACTTGAAACTCTTGATCATAATGGCGAGGAGCGGACGAAATTCGCCGACTCCCAGCGCCTTCATCGAGATAGGGCTCGCGTTGCTGCTGGAACCGGCGATCTGAAAATTGGCATCATTCGTAAATGTGGCGCACACCGCGGCGAGGTCGCCGCGCACCCTCGCAGCATAGAGTTCGAGCAACAGACGTTCGATCTCAACCCGCTCGGTCATCGCTTGGTCCTCCTGGTACACGACAATTAGATCATGACCACCCGGGGTGACGACAGCGGTAATTCTCCCTTGAAGGCCTGGGTGCGAGCGCTAGAACTTACGGCTCCCATCCTCCGCAATCCCACGGTCACTCTCCCCACCTCCATTGATCACCTCGCAGAGAAGTTTGGATCCGCGCTTGCGCTCGTAAGCGATGATGATTCCTTGAGCTATCGCGCGCTTGCCGAACGCTGCAACCGCTATGCCCGGTGGGCATTGCAAGAGAGGATAGGCACCGGGGATGTCGTCGGCTTGATGGTGGCCAATGCTCCAGATTATCTCGCAATCTGGCTGGGTATCACCCGCACCGGCGGCATCGTGGCGCTTATCAATACCGCCCTCGTCGGCGACTCGTTGGTGCACGCGGTCAGCATCGTCGCGCCCAAGCACGTAATTGTCGGCGCCGAGTTTGCCGCGGCCTTCGCAGTTGTGCGGGCCCGGCTCGCCCCGGGCATTCAATACTGGGGACATGGTGCCGGTCGACATGGCCTGCCTCGCATTGACGCGGCGATCTCAGGTTTCCCCGGCGGCGCAATCTTAGACGCCGAGTGTCCGGCGCCATCAATCACTGATCGGGCGCTCTATATCTATACATCTGGCACGACGGGGTTACCGAAGGCTGCCAACGTCAGCCACTATCGAGTGATGCAGTGGAGCTATTGGTTTGCGGGCCTCCTCGACATGCGCGCTACGGACCGGATGTACAACTGCCTGCCCATGTACCACAGCGTCGGGGGAGTGGTCGCCGTAGGCTCGACCCTCGTAAACGGCGGTTCGGTCTTTCTGCGCCAAGGCTTCTCGGTGCGTCGCTTCTGGGAGGACATCGTCGCAAACGAATGTACGCTCTTCCAATACATCGGTGAGTTGTGCCGCTTTCTGCTGAAAGACACGCCGCCGCGGGCGATTGGGCATCGCATCAGGCTCTGCTGCGGCAACGGCTTGAGAGGGGATATTTGGGAGGAATTCAAAGAGCGCTTCCACATCCCGCAGATTCTCGAGTTTTATGCGGCGACTGAGGCAAATTTCTCGCTCTTTAACTGCGAAGGCAAGGCTGGTGCCATAGGTCGAATTCCGTCGTTTCTCGCACACCGTTTTCCAGTGGCCCTGGTGAGATTCGACACCGTGGCGGACAAACCAATGCGTAACACAGCCGGCTTTTGCGAACACTGCTCGACGGACGAGGTGGGCGAGGCGATCAGTAAGATCTCCGAAGATCGTAGGGATGCCGCAGGGCGCTTCGAGGGATATTCCGACAAGAGCGCATCCGAACGAAAGATTCTGCGCGACGTCTTTGTCGACGGCGACACCTGGTTCCGTTCTGGCGATCTAATGCGCCGAGATGCCGCGGGGTTTTTCTATTTTGTCGACCGTGTCGGGGATACTTTTCGCCGCAAAGGGGAGAATGTATCAACGACAGAGGTCGCTGAAATCATCTCTGCCTGCCCCGGCGTGGTTGAAACCATCGTTTATGGCGTGACGGTTCCGGGAATAGACGGTCGGGTCGGAATGGCTGCCGTGGTGTGCAAGGAAACGTTCGATCTCCACGAATTTACACAGCATGTCGTGGCGGCTCTGCCCGAATACGCCCAGCCTGTCTTTCTGCGCATTCTGGGCGAGATTGAGATCACAGCTACATTCAAGCCAAAGAAGCAGGATCTTATGCGCACTGGCTACGATCCAGCGCTAACGAGCGATGCAATTTATGTTAAACCCAAGAATCGTGATGCCTTCGTAAGACTTGATGGCGGCCTCTATGAGTGCATTCAGTCCGGTACCGTCCGCTTGTGATTATTTGAACACACCTGTGTGCCCATTAGCCGCTCCCGATTCATCTGAATCGACAGTCGATTGCGCACGACCATGGTCCCGGTCGTCGTAGTCAACGCCAGCCTCAACGCATTGGGCGTCATTCGCAGTGTCGCACGCGGTGGCATGCCTATTTATCTCGTTACGCCGACGCGGCGAGATCCGGCAGCGTGGTCTCGATTTTGTCGGTGCGAACGCGTGCGCAGCTTGGATGGCCATGACCTGATTGCCGGCTTGATAAGCCTTTCGCGCCGCATCGGCCAGCGTCCGGTATTGATACTGACAAGTGATGCTGAGGTCGAAACAATATCAGCGTTTCGGGAGGAGCTTGCGCCGTTTTTCCGCGTGAGCCTTCCGTCTAAAGAGATGGTGCGCACTCTGGCCGACAAGACGTTATTTCAGAGGTTTGCGGAAGCCGAGGGTTTCCCAATACCTCGCGCGATTGTCGTATCTGACACCTCTAGTCTTTCACTGCTTAGGACTCTCACCCTTCCAGTGGTGATCAAGCCCGGCGATAAGACTTTGGTTTTGGACGGTAGAGTCGAGCGCGCGGTGCGTGCGGACACGCTCGAGCATGCGAACACCGCTGCAGGCCGCATGCTCAAGTGTGCTCAGCGCCTAGTGGTACAGGAGTGGATCGATGGCGCTGACTCGGATATTTATTTCACGCTATTCACCCGCGACTCCAGTAGCGGGGCGACCACAATATTCTCGGGCCGCAAGCTGGTTTGTGACCCGCCGGCAGTAGGTACTACCGCCATATGCATTGCAGCTCCCGAGGCGGCCGCTGAGCTCGAGGCGATAAGCACCCAATTCATCTCGCGGACGGGGTATCAGGGGATCGGTAGTCTCGAGTTCAAGCGGAGCCGAGAGAGTGGCAGAATCATGATTATCGAGCCCACAGTGGGACGCACCGACTGGCAGGAGGAAGTCGCGACCCTTTGCGGGATTAATATTCCGTTGATCACTTATTGGGGGGAGCTTGGCGTTCCGATGCCGAACGTCGCTAGCCAAACGGGGCAGGTAGCATGGCGCTCGTCGATGAGGCACCGGATCCCACCTGATTCCCTTCCGCCGGGCGCGCGCACCATTGACGGCTATTTTCGTCTGAGCGACCCGCTGCCCGGGCTCTATCATTATGTGATCAAGGAATTTGTCGAGCGCCTCTACTGCAAAACGAGGCGGCTGCTAGGAGATTCTGGCCGCGCGCTTCCTTCGGCGCGCAAGCAGCCCGCGTTAAGGTCAAACAAACTCTAATGGTGAAGAGCACGCTATGTCCATCGTCGACACGGTAATTATTGGGGCCGGGCCTTACGGCTTGTCGATTGCTGCGCATTTGCGCGCCGCTGGGCTGCCATTTCAGATATTCGGGCCACCGCTTGAGAGCTGGCGCGCATTCATGCCCGAGGGAATGGTACTCAAATCCGAACCCTTTGCCTCGAACCTCTGGGATCCGGAGCGAAAGTTTACACTCGAGCGTTTTTCGCGCGAACGGGCGGTGCCTTATCAGCGCAGTGGCCGTCCCGTACCGCTCGCAAACTTCTTAGACTATGCCGATTGGTTTCAAGAGCGCGCTGTGGGCGAGGTATCGAATGTCAAGGTAAAACTCCTCCGACGGGATGCGCGGAGTTTCATCCTCGAGCTGCAGAACGGGTCGCATGTGCAAGCAAGCCGGGTGATTTTAGCGACCGGACACATGGCGTTTCGGTACGTGCCGGCTGAACTTGCCACACTTTCGGAGCCGCTTTGCTTGCACAGCACACGCCTGGGCGACTTACGGGTATTTGCCGGGCGCGACGTAACGGTCATCGGAGCGGGTCAGTCGGCGCTCGAATCGGCGGCACTTCTGCATGAGGTGGGCGCGCAGGTACGGCTAGTTGCGCGCACCGGGCAGCTTAACTGGAACACGCCGCCGCAGTCGCCGCGGTCACTGCTGGCAGCAATTCGGCAGCCCGAATCCGGTCTTGCGGAGGGTTGGCGCAGTTTGGCCTTAGCCGAACTGCCGCAGGTATTTCGTCGCGTTTTCGCGGCCGAGAAACGCCATAGATTTGTCGCTACCAGCTGGGGACCGAGTGGTTCCTGGTGGCTGCGCGAGCGATTTGAAGGACGCATCGAGACTTTGCTCGGCAGGCGCATCGTATCGGCCAACGAATCAGAAGGACGCGTCCACCTTGGCATCGAAGGGCCCGCGGGCGCGAGCGATATTTGGACCCAGCACGTCATCGCTGCGACCGGCTTTAAAATCGATATTGATCGCCTTGATTATCTGGAGCCCACGCTCAGGAGCAGTATCGCGCGCGAAGGACTAGCTCCTCTGCTGGACTCTCGGTTCGAGACATCCGTACCGGGACTCTTCGTCGTTGGCGTTCCCAGTGCGCCCACCTTCGGGCCGGTCATGCGATTTATGTTTGGCGCCAAGCACGTCGCTCCGGTGCTCGCGCGGCGTCTGAAGGTAGCCTAGCTGGCGCGCGCTTTAGGCGGTACTTCCGGCGTCGACGGTGAGCGTGGTTCCGGTGATGCTCTTCGCTTTTTCACTCAGAAAGAATTCAACAGCATTGGCGATGTCATCAGCCTCCACGAGACGGCCGAGCGCGCTGCGCCGCATCATTTTTTCGCGCTGCGGACCCTGCATATTTTCGGTCATCTCGGTGTCGACGAAACCCGGGGCAACGGCGTTCACGGTAATGCCTACCTTGCCAACCTCACGGGCGAGCGATCGGGTAAAGCCGACAAGTGACGCTTTCGTTGCGCTATAGGCGGCAAGCCCGCTAAAGCCGGTAAAGCTGACAATCGATGCGACGTTTACGATGCGTCCGCCCCCATCCGTCATCATCACGCGCACCACGTACTTGGTTAGAATGATTGGGGACACCGTGTTCAGACGCACCATGCGCTCGATTTGCGCGTCGTGCATCATTGCAAGGAGGCCGCCGGCACCCACGCCCGCGTTATTTACGAGTCCGTAAAATGATCCAAAATCCCGACGCAGGCTTTTGACCAATTCGCCAATCCCGCCGATATCGCAAAGATCGAATGGCCTGAAATGCACGGCGCCGCGGCCTGGAGCACTTTCCAGCATGCAGGACGCCAACTGCTTGCTCTCATGCCGGGCGATGGCGACGACGTTGTAATCGGCCGCGGCAAGCGCCTGCACGATCCCAAGACCCAACCCTCGGCTTCCGCCGGTTACGATCACGTTACGCATCGGGGCGAGCCACTTTGCCGGAAGGCGTCACGTCCAAAGACGCCACAATCCTGATAGTCCCCGGAACCTTGTGCGCGGCCAACGCGCGGTGACAGGCCTCGAGGATCTCGCTCTTCAGAGCGGCGCTGTCGGCCGGGATTGCGCTCGCGCCAGACTCGGCTTTCAGCACAACCTCGGCGACGACGATGGCGCCCGTCACCGGATTCTTGCGAGATTTCACAACTGACATCTGTACCCGAGGGTGACGATTGATCACTGCTTCGACCTCTTCGGGATGGACCTTGAGCCCACCGACGTTGATGATTCCACCGCGTCGGCCGACGAAATAATAACGCCCGTCGCGCAGTTCGAGGATATCGCCCGTGTCGACATAGCCATCCTGGTCCAGCAGCGGCGGACTCTCGCTGCCGAGGTAGCGCCGCGCGGTGCGCGCCGAACGAATACGCAGCGAGCCGTCCTCAACTTTCATTTCGACGCCTGCAGCTGCTCGCATTAGATGACTCTCGGGAATGCCCGCAAGCCCATCTTCGACCTCAAATCCGACACCCGCCTCAGTGGATGCGAATGCATGGACTATATTCGCCTTTGGGAATGCCGCGCGCAGGTGGTCGAGGATGGCCTGATCCGCTATCTCTCCCGATAAGCGCACGTAAGCGGGCGCAATTTGCCGCTTCGCGCCGCTCATGAGAACGCGACGCCAATGGGACGGTGTTCCCGTTATGTGGGTTGCCTCATGCGATCCCAATCGAGTCAAAAAGTCGGTCACGGATTCTTCTGCGCTTGATAGAACGAGCGAGCCTCCGCCAAGCAGCGCCCGCAAGTAAATCTGCAATCCGCCATAGCGACGGATGTCATAGAATGTGCTCCAAACTATCGGAGCCCGCAAATTGCCGTCGCGCCTAATTGCTCCGGCGAGGCTTGCCAAGCTGTGCGAGACCATCTTCGGCGCGCCGCTCGTACCGGACGTGAACAAGACCCACTCGGTTGCTTGCTGTTTGCCGCGGATAGCAGCGGAGCGCGTGATTGCGCAGCCGCATTGGATGAAATGAGCGCCGCTCGGCGCACCGATGACATCGGCGGCCTGGTCGGATACGACGGTGTCAACCTCGGCTTTAGCCATGACAAAGGAAAGATGTTGAAGGTCCAGATCAGGAGGGCATAGGACGATGCGGCGTGCCACGCCATCGATCTGCGCGAGCGCGAGAGCCGCCGCGAGCTGGCTGCGGGCGAGGATGAGCACTGAGCGGCTACGAACTGCCTCAAGCCGTGCGCTAAGGGTCGAGCCGGCGAAAAAGCGATCCAGCGCGACCTTTGAATCAGCCGCCCAGATGTAGCGGTTGGGTCGGTAGGCCGGGGCGTTCAGTGCTGACCAGAGCGACGGTGCGTCATGTTGCGGCATCTTCGTAGTACTTGATGAAATCGCCCAAGGTCACCGGAAAACGCGCATCTTCGGTTACGCTGAACGGATCGAAACCGAGTGTATCTTCAAGACGGGCAACAATGATTGCAAAGCACAATGAGTCAAGACCTGATTCCATCAGTACCAGATCATCCGACAAAGGTGCCATTTTTCGGCTTTGCTCCCGGGCGACCTGCGAGAATTGAGATACGATCGTGGATCTGACACTGGCGGACATTGTATTTACCCTCTGGATGCTCAATGTGGTGCCTTTTCCAAGTGATTATCGCATGCGTCGTCGCTCGCTAGCCAGGACACATTCCAGCGTTCTTGGCAGTTTTTAGATGTGCGCTGCACGACCGGATATCCGCTGCCGGGAAATCAACTCAGCTGATATTCCCGGAATGGTGGCTCTCCTCGAGAAAGGATTTCCCGAGCGCGCCCGCGCTCATTGGACGCGTGGTTTGCAGCGCATGTTGGAACATGCCACGCCCGCCGGCTTTCCCAAGTATGGCTATCTGCTCGAGGCCGATGGCCGTCCGGTCGGCGTCATTCTCGTGATCTTTGCGTCCGTAATCGTCAATGGCCAGACAAGCATTCGCGGCAATGTCGCCAGCTGGTATGTTGAACCGGCGTTCCGCGGCTACGCCACCATGCTGACCTCGCATGCCCAGGCGCACAAGAACGTCACTTTTTTGAACATCAGCCCCGCGCCCCGAACTTGGGCGATCCTCGAGGCTCAGGGATACGCTCGTTACTGCAGCGGGCAATTTTTTGCCCTCGCGGCGCTGAGTGCCCGATCCTTGGGCGCGCGCGTGCAGGAGGTTTTGCCCAATATTCACTCCGGGGATGATTTGTCAGCTTACGAGACTGAACTTCTGCTGGCACATGCGAGCTACGGATGCATCAGCCTGACCTGTAGCGAACAGAACCGCCGCCACCCGTTTGTGTTCATGCGCTGCCGCCATCGCTGGAAAATCGGCTCTCTTCCCTATGGGCTGCTCGTCTACTGCCGCAATCTGGAAGAATTTGTGCGCTTTGCTGGGCCGCTGGGACGATTCCTCGCGTGGCGCGGAATACCCACCGTTTTTATCGATTCTAACGGTCCAATCCCGGGGCTCATCGGCAAGATGGTGGATATGGGGCCGAAATTTTACCGGGGTCCCCATCCGCCGTATCTCGGAGACCTCGCGTATACGGAGCGCGTGATGTTTCGTCTGTGACGCGGTACACCTAAAAAAAGCCCCGCTTGTGCGGGGCTGTCCAATAGATCTTTTAAGAATATTTTATTTTCGGCGCCGTCTTACGGCGAGACCAATCAAGCCGATGCCGAGCAGCCCCAGCGTTGCGGGTTCCGGCACCGAAACGCTCGGGCCGCATGCATTTTTGCCGTCCCGATCGGAAAATATCGCATCGGTCCAGTGGTGACACTTCGGAGGCGGAGGCAGAATATCTCGGTCGTGGGAAGCCTGCGCAGCACAGCTCAGACTCAGTATCCCGAGTGCCAGGATGGCGCGTAAGCTTTTCATAAGAGGTCAGCTCCCGCCCAGATCTAATAATTGTCCGGGCAACCAAGGTGTAAGCAATACGCATGCCAGGATCGTAAACCCGTTGATTAACAATGAAATGCGCGTCATCTTAAGCTGAATCTGTCGCGGCTGGAGGCTGCGGTGTAAGGAACGCCGACGGGCAACTTGCAAGGCATGTGATGGCGTTCACGCTGCTCGCGTGGGACCGGGGCGCGCAACCTAGGCGCGCCCCTACACTATGTAAATCATGAATCTAGCTACGCTAGCGTATGGCACGGCGGCGCTGGGCTTTCTGGCGCTCAATGTGTTGCTGCTGATCGGCCGGCGCGGAGACCCTTTCGGATACTGGCTCAGTGCGGCGTCCGCGTTGTCGGCGTTGTGGGCGGGAGCCGCGGCAATTGCAGAAGTCGCTCCCTTCCGCAATGCCACCCAGGTTGTGGACGCGCTGGAAATCGCGCGTGACGCGGGTTGGCTCTTGCTGCTCACGGGAATATTTGCCCGCCGCCTGCCACGATGGCTTTCGATTTTGGTCAATATGGCGTGGATCGGTCTGCTCGTGGGGCAGGTGCTGCAGTGGGCTCACCCTGCGGTGCAGATGACACGCGGGGGCCTTGCGCTTGCCTTTCTTGGTCTTGTGCTCGTAGAGCAGATCTATCGCAACGCCGGGGTCGGAGAGCGGGACTGGCTCAAGTACCTGTTGTTCGGCGTCGGTGGGCAGTTTGCATACGATCTGTTCCTCTACGCGCAGTCGGAACTCCTGGGCGCAATCGACCGCAGTGCATGGAGTCTGCGCGGCGGGGCGCTGGCCCTTGCGGTGCCGACGATTGTGCTCGCCGTCAGGAAGAGTGTGGCCTCCGACGCCAGCATTTTTATCTCGCGGCACGTGATCTTTTATTCGACGGCGTTTGTTGCCGTCGGCGCTTACTTGTGCGCGATGGCGATTGGCGGCTTTTACGTGCGCTACGTAGGAGGCACCTGGGGCGATGCGCTGCAGCTGCTGTTCCTGCTGGGAGCCGCGGCGGTGTTGGTCAGCCTGCTGTGGTCTGGAGCGCTCCGCCGCCGGCTGCGTGTTTTCATCAGCAAGCATTTTTATCGCAACAAGTACGACTATCGCGTCGAATGGCTTCGCTTCGTGCGGACTCTCTCCTCGGTCTCACCGCAGAATGTGCAATTGGGGGCCCTGCAGGCCCTTGCGCAAGTTTTTTCAAGCCCGCAAGCCGTGCTGTTTGCTGTGGATGAGTCCGATCGGCACTTCCGCGCCATCGCCTCCTGGAATGAGTCGGCGGAGCCGGTGGAGTTGCCGGCCGACGTGCTCAAGACCCACGACATGGCGCAGTTTATGAAGCGCCGCGGCTGGATCATCGACGTCGACGAGTATCATCGCAGTCCCTCGTCATATCAGAACATCCGGCTGCCCGATTGGCTCGGCGTTAATTCACCGCTTCGGATTGTCGCGCCGATCATGCAAGGTCCCGCGCTCGCCGGATTCGTGGTATTGGCGCGCCCGCCACCGCCGTTCGAGCTCACCTACGAAGACCGCGATCTCTTAATGACGATGGGCAGGCACGTGGCAACGCACCTTGCGCAGCATGCAGCTGATCGCAAGCTCGCCGAGAACCGGCAATTCGAAACCTACAGTCGGCTCACCGCGTTCATGATGCATGACTTGAAGAATTCAGTGGCGCAGCTGCGCCTAGTCGTCTCCAACGCTGTCAAGTTTCGGCATCAGCCCGAGTTCGTGGACGACGCCATGGCGACGATAGACAATGCTGCTCAGCGCATGACGCGTCTGCTCGATCAGCTGCGCGTCGGACTTGCGGGCGCGGTCCGCCGCCCACTAAAACTTGACGACTTGATTCACGTCGCGCTGGCTCGATGTGCTGCAAACGCGCCTGCGCCGGTCATGGTTGCCCCGGTCGGCGGCGTCATTGTTGAGGCGGACCAGGAGCACCTGACGAATGTCATCGAGCATGTGGTGCGTAACGCGCAGGACGCGACTCCGGAAGGCGGCCTCGTAAGCGTTGCCGTCAGCCAGGTGGGCTCCGAGGTTACTATCGTCGTGACCGACACTGGCAGCGGAATGGAGCTCGAATTCGTGCGCGATCGCTTGTTTCGCCCGTTCGATACGACCAAGGGGGCTGCCGGCATGGGTATTGGCGCGTATCAGGCGCGCGAATACGTGCGCTCGCTCGGCGGACATGTGGATGTGCAAAGTACGCCCGGCGCAGGGACACGCTTTGCGATTACCCTGCCCGCTCTATCAGATAAGGGCTGACCATGGCTGACGATCGACCTGGATTACTGATCGTCGAGGATGATCTCGGTTTACAAAAGCAGCTCAAATGGTGCTTTGACGAGTATCAGGTGTGCGTCGCTGCGTCGCGCACCGAGGCATTGGCCCAGTTGCGCAGGTTTGAACCGGCCGTGGTGCTGCAGGATTTGGGGCTACCTCCCGACGCTGCCGGCGTTTCAGAAGGTCTGCGGACCTTGCAGGAGATCTTGCGCGCGGCGCCGCAGGTCAAAGTCATCGTGGTTACCGGCAATGGCGATCAGAACAACGCCGTAAAGGCGGTCGGCTTGGGCGCCGCCGATTTTTACCAAAAACCGGTTGAGCCGCAAATCCTGAAGCTGATCGTGGCTCGCGCATTTCGACTGCACACTCTCGAAGAGCAGAATCGAGAGCTGCAGGTGCGATCGAGCTCACCACTCGCGGGCGTTATCGCCACCGATGAGGCGATGCTTAAGGTCTGTCGCATGGTCGAGAAAGTCGCGCCGACGGACGTATCGGTACTGATACTTGGCGAGAGCGGCACTGGCAAGGAACTGTTGGCACACGCCATCCACGATCTGAGCACGCGCAAGGCTGGTGCGTTTGTCGCGATTAATTGTGCGGCTATTCCCGAGCAGCTTTTGGAGAGCGAGCTGTTTGGCCACGAGAAGGGTGCATTCACAGGAGCTGTCAAACAGACACTGGGCAAGGTGGAGATGGCCGAAGGCGGCACGCTCTTTCTCGATGAGATTGGCGACATGCCTGCACCGCTGCAGGCTAAATTATTACGCTTTTTGCAAGACCGCGTCATCGAGCGCCTTGGCGGGCGTCAACCGATACCTGTCAACGTGCGTGTCGTCTGCGCCACCAATCAAGATCTGCAAGCGCTGATTGGCGAGCAACGCTTTCGGCAGGATTTGTATTACCGCATCAGCGGAGTGACGATAAATGTGCCGGCGCTGCGGCAGCGCGGCAGCGGCGTCATCGTCTTGGCGCAGGCGATCCTGCAGCGCGTTGCCGCTGAGTCCGCGACCAAGCTGCGCGGATTAAGTGACGATGCTCTCGCGGCGCTGCAGGCTTACGCGTGGCCGGGAAACGTTCGCGAGCTTGAAAATAAGCTCAGAGCCGCCGTGATTATGGCGGAAGGTCAGCTAATTCATGCCGGGGATCTGGCGCTCGAGACGAATGCCCCGGCGCCGGCGTTACTCAATCTCGCTGAAGTTAGACTGCAGGCCGAACGCCAGGCGCTGATTCAAGCGCTCGCGCTAGCGCGGAATAACGTTTCCCGTGCGGCCGAACTCCTGGGCGTCAGCCGCCCTACGATTTATGACCTCATCGAGCGCTGCGGCGTACGGGTGACCAATGCGGGTGAGTCATGAGCGATGCCTTGCGGCGCGTCCTCGTCGTATGGCTTCTTATTGCGGTGGTGACAGTACTGTATTGGCCCACACCCTTGTCGTACGCGGTGGCGTGGACCGATGCAGAGAACAAGGGCAACACGCACGGTTTTTTGATCGCGCTCATGTGCATTGCATTGATCTATGTGCGCCGCGACAAGCTGGCTCGCCCTATACCACGAGTATCACTTGGGGCTTGTCTCGTGCTGGTGGGATTGAGCCTCCTGTGGCTTGTGGCCTATCGAGCCAGTATTCAAACGGCGCACCAGTTGCTTTTCCCATTGATTCTGGCGGCGGCGGTCTATGCCGTATTCGGACCGCAGATCGGACGCGCCTGCCTCTTTGCCGTGGGCTTCCTTTATTTCGCATTGCCGTTTTGGGGATTCATCAATGGGCCGCTGCAGGCGCTAACGGTGGTCGCCACGCGCGGCATTCTGCGTCTAATTGGCGTGCCCGTAGAGTTCTACGGCAATTTCATTCACATCCCCGAAGGCACGTTTGCAATCGAAGGCGGTTGCAGTGGGCTGCACTTCTTAGTGGTGGCCATGGCCATTGCGGCCTACTATGGCGAGCTACATCGTGACAGCTTGCGGCACCGGATGCTCCTCGGCGCGCTCGCGGTCGTGCTGGCATTGCTTACCAACTGGATTCGCGTCAGCGTCATTATTACTGCCGGGCATCTCACCCACATGCAAAGTTATTTGGTGCGCGTCAGTCATTACGGCTTCGGCTGGGCGGTGTTCGCGGTGGCGATGGCGGCGTTTTTCCTGCTCGCCTTGAGAATCCCACCACCTTTGAATGCTGCAGTTTCCACGGATGGCGGGCAGAGAACGGAACCGGCCGCGCAGCCAATAGCCTTCGCGGTTGCACTAGTGGTTGCAGCCTTGGCCCCGGGCCCTGCCCTGGCTTTGATGGCGGCACGGGCCGACGCGACAGCGACCCTGACGCCCCCACAATCGACGTTCGTACGTGGCTGGAGTGGCCCGCTGCGCGCGCCCACGGATTGGACTCCCGTCTTTAAAGGCGCGGACCGCGAGTTCTTTGCAATGTATCGACGCGGCAGCGCTGCAGTCGAATGGTATTCCGCTGACTACGCCTTCCAGCATCAAGGGAAAAAGTTATTCGGGTACGACAATTCGCTAATCAGCGCGCGTATGTTCAACATGCTCGACCAAGGCGTCGTCGACGCAGGCTCGGTCCGATTCAATTATCTGCAGCTTCGCAACCCCGAGGGCGCGCAATCTGTTCTGTGGTACGCGTATGAAGTTGGCGCTCACGATATGACCTCGGGGCTGCTTGCGCAGCTGTGGTATGGCGCCAGATCCCTAACAGGCCCGGTAGAGTCGCGGGTCAGCGCATTCCGCGCGAAATGTGACCCGGATTGCACTGCTGCGCACGCAGAGCTGCGACGATTCGTCGATAGCATTTGCGATAACGCTTCACGGTTTGGTGATTGCCGGCGCGACCCATGATATGTATCTGATAAGCTTGAGAAATTGTGTGCAGGCGGCAGGGGATGGATTCGGTGAAATTGCTAACTAATTGTATTACCTTGCTATTTTTCATGTGGGCGACCATAGCGTGTGCGCCGGGGCCTCAAGCGCAGAAGGTTCCTCCTGCTGCTGCACCGGTCCCGAGCGGCGCTGCCGCATCTCCGATTGCCGCCGCGGCCGCGTACGTTATTGGTCCCGGTGACACGCTGCAGATCTTTGTGTGGCGCAATCCCGAGCTGTCCGCGACCGTGCCTGTGCGGCCGGACGGCAAGATATCGACGCCGCTGGTCGAGGACATGGTCGCAGTGGGTAAGACGCCCTCGCAGCTGGCGCGCGACGTTGAAAAAGTGCTCGCCGAGTACGTCAAGTCGCCTCAGGTCAACGTCATCGTGACTCAGCCGCTGAGCGCGTTCAGTCAAGTCAAGGTGATTGGCCAGGTTGTTAAGCCGCAATCGCTGCCGTACCACGAAGGGATGACCGTGCTTGACGCTCTGCTGACCGTTGGCGGCCTGGGACCGTATGCGGCGGGCAATAGGGCCAAGGTGGTGCGCACCGAAGGGGGTCGGCAGATTCAAATTGACATCAATCTAGGGAAGATCATCGATAAGGGTGACATGACGCAGAACCTTAAGCTGCAGCCCGGCGATGTGATAGTTGTGCCGGAAACGCGGTTCTAAGTCATGAATCTGGCGATCGAGCACGTGCTAGACGAAGTCCGCGGCGCTTGGCGTTTCCGCTGGTGGGCGCTCGCGACCATGTGGCTATTCGGCGTGGCCGGTTGGGCGGTCGTGATGCTCCTGCCCGACATTTATGAGGGTCGTGCGACGGTGTTCGTTGATACCCGCACTGCCTTAAGACCCGTGTTACAAGGGCTGGCGGTCGAGCAAGATGTCGATGCGGAACTCAACTTTGTGCGCCAATCCCTGTTAGGCGCGCCACAATTGGAGAAGATCGCGCGTGACGTCGGTCTGCTCGACCGCAACGTTGTTGATGCGCGCGAGCGCGTCAGTGTCATCGATGGACTGCGCGATCGCATCGCCATTACTGTTACATCAGCCAGTAGTCGCGAGGGCGACCGCGACGCGGGCAGCATCTACGGAATCGTTTATCAGGATCGCAGTCGTCCGCGCAGTCTCAAGGTAGTCGAGGCGTTACTCAATACGTTGATCGTAGATACCCTCGGCGGCAAGCGGCAGGGATCGCAGGACGCGCAGAAGTTTCTCGAAACTCAGATCAAAGACTACGAGACGCGCTTAAGGGCAGCCGAAGACAGGCTTGCCGAATTTAAGAAACTCAATGTTGGCGCTATGCCGACGGAGCAAGGTGGTTATTTTACGCGGCTGCAGAGCGAGATGGACGCGGCCAAGACCGCAGCAACTGCGCTGTCGGTTGCGATGTCGCGGCGCGAGGAATTAGGCCGCCAGCTGCGGGGCGAGTCCACTGTGACGGCGGCCTCAGGCGTCATGCCAATGTCGGGGCCGCAGGGCGGCACATCGGGCGGCGACACTCTATCGCGAATCCGGGACTCGCAGGCGCGACTGGATGAGCTGCTGCTCAACTATACGGACAAACACCCCGATGTAATCGCAGCGCGGCAGACACTTGCGGAGCTGAAAGAGCGGCGCGCTGCTGAACTGGAATCGTTACGGCGCGGAGATGCCAATGCGGTCGCAAACAGCGGCGCTGGAGCCAATCCGGTTTACCAGAGCATCCAGGTATCTCTGAACCAAGCCGACGTCGAGATCGCGACGCTGCGCCGTCAGCTAAGCGACCATCAGAGCCGCGTCACCGAACTGCGCCGCGCCTTGGACACCATGCCCAAGGTCGAGGCCGAATATGCCCAATTGAACCGTGACTATGACGTGAATAAAACGCAGTACACGGCGCTCTTGACACAGTTAGAGAAGGCTAAATTGGGGCAGGAGGCCGATACCAATGGCTCGGTGCGCTTTGAGATTGTGGAGCCCCCCAATTCCGAATATCGACCCGTTGCGCCGCGGCGCTCGGCGCTTGTGATCGCGGTGCTTGCACTGGCGGTCGGTATGGGTGCCGGGCTCGCTTATCTACTACAGATTCTGAAGCCCGTCTTCTGGTCGGTCAGGACTTTGACGGAAAGTACCGGAGCGACAGTATTAGGGGCGGTTAGCGCGGCGTTCCCGCAGATTCTGCGGCGCCGCAAGCGATGGGATCTTGCGTTGTACTCGCTCGTTGCGGGTAGCTTTGTGATCCTGGCGGTTGTGGTACTCGGCTTCAGCGTGTTGGGTGTGCATCTGACACTTCCGTCGGACGTGGGGAGCTGGTTATGAGCGTCGTGGAAAATGCCATAGCCAAGTTGCGCTCTTCTGCCACTGCCCGCGCACATCCTACCGCGGCAAGACCCGAGCCGGTGGGCTCCGTGGAGGTGACGGCCGAGGTTTCGGCGCACAAATTACCGGCGGAAGGTCTCGTGTCATCGCGGTTCGTCTCAATCGACCGAATGCGCCTGCGGGCAGCGGGCTTCGTACCCGACGAGACTCAAGAGCGGCGCTTCGCCGATCAGTACCGCCGAATCAAACGTCCCATTCTCATGCAAGTTCAGACTCTCACCGCCGCGCGTTCGCGCGGGGCACGCCTCGTTTTGATGGCAAGCGCGCTACCCGGAGATGGCAAGACCTTTACCAGCATCAATCTTGCGCTCAGCATGGCGCGCGAACGCGATGTATCGATCCTCGTCGTGGACGCGGATGTCGCTAAACCGCACATCAGCCGCATTTTTGGCGTCGACCGAGAGTCGGGGTTACTCGATGCGCTCGCGGATCATTCACTCGATGTCGATTCATTAGTGCTCCCCACCGACGTCGAGGGTCTGAGCCTGTTGCCGGCCGGCCGGCAAAACGATTCTGCCACCGAACTATTGGCCAGCGCCCGTATGGATCAGGTCATCGATCGCTTGACGTCGTGCGATCCGCGCCGAATCGTCCTGCTGGATTCTCCGCCGCTTCTACTTTCAAGCGAATCACGCGCGCTCGTGCAGATCGCCGGCCAGGTAGTGCTCGTCGTGCGCGCCGGCGGCACGCCGAGGCGTGCGGTTCAAGAGGCGATAGCGTACGTAGGCGAAGATAAGCCTCTGGGACTGGTGCTCAACCAAAGTCAGATGGCGCTGTCGGAAGGCTATTACGGATACGGCAGTTACGGAGATGTCGCGCCGACTTCCGGTGCGGCGAAACGCGGATGAAGCAGCGCGTTGCTTCGTGTTTAATTCTTGCACTGTTTGACGCTTCTTGTTTGCAGGCCGCCGATCTCAGCGGCCAGGTCGGTCTGGGCGCAATCTATACCGACAATATCGGATTGACGGCGACCAACACCGAGAACGATGTCATCGGTATCGCAAACACGGATTTTTTATGGCATGAAGCGACTCGACGTCTCGATGCTGATGTGGCTGCCAATCTGCAGTACCTAACGTACGGGCACGCTTTCTACTCCAACGAGCTGCTCGGCGACCTGACCGGCTTCGGCAAGTTCGCTCTAGTGCCCGGCCGAGCCGATTGGGTGCTACAGGATAACTTCGGCCAACAGCAGATCACGCCCGGAATGCCCGTGACGCCGCTCAACCTCGAGAATATCAACTATCTATCCACCGGACCGGATTTCAACGTTCCCCTGGGATCGCAACTGCGCGCGCAGCTGTCGGGGCGGTATTCAAAGGTATTGTATCAGTTGAACGATTTGAACAATGATCGCGGCGACGCATCGCTCGCGCTGATCCACCCACTGTCTGCAACGAGCAATACTTCAATCAATGCCAGCGTAGAGCGTGTGAGCTACGACAACAGCGCGGCAAACCCGGATTACACGACGCGCGCGGGCTACCTGCATTATGACGCGCAAGGCGCGCGCTCCAAGTTGAGCATCGACCTCGGCTACAATGAGGTGACCGTAATAGGTTCGAGAACGGGTGGTGCGCTCGTGCGCGCTGCGGTTTCTCGGGCTATATCCGCATCGTCGAGTCTCGAGCTGTCTGCGGGGCAGGACATTTCCGACACGGACAATCTACTGCGCCAAATGGAGGGCACTGCCAACGTTACTCTCGGGGCGGCGGCTCTACAGCGTTCGGAGGATCCGTTCGTGAGCCGTTACGCAAGCGCCGCGTGGCGGTTTGATCGCCATCGCACCGGACTGTTTTTGGCGCTGTCGCAATTTCGCGAAGCTCATACTATCGAGAGTGATCTCAATCGAACCCGGAGCGAAGCTGACGTCGGTGCTAGACGCAACCTGTCCTCTGCGCTGATCCTCAGTGCCGGCGCGGGCTACGCCCGCGACTCCTATACAGGATCCGCTTTGTTCAATGATACCGACTTACGAGCCACCGTGGATCTAGCGTGGCGCCTCGGCAGGCGGATTGAAGTGCACACCCAGTATTCGCGAGTCGATCACCGAAGTGATTCGCTAATCAACACATACAAGGAAAACCTCTTCATGTTAACCGCAGGATTCGCCAGTGAAAATTGGACTGGCATCGCCGCTAGAAACCCTATCTTTTGATTCGCGTCACATAGCAATCCGATAGTGACGCATCCACCACGTAAGCATCATCAACGCGTACAGGCGCTGGAAGTCGCCAGCAGTCCTCGGATGTGTCGTTGCGGCGCTTAGCTCGGACTCCGCAAAGAGAGCGCGGAGCTGCTCGCTACAGTCCTCACGCCAGTCACGAATGACCGCTGCGGTTAGCCAAGTCGACATCGGAATCGTAAAGCCCTGCTTGCGGTTGACATCCAGATCAGCCGGTAGCAGACGTCGCGCCAAATCTTTAAGGAGTATCTTGCGCTCGCTCGGCGAAGCGCGCAGTTCGTTGGGAATCACTCGAAACGCGAATTCGACAACGCGCCAGTCCAAAAACGGCGCTCGCACTTCAAGCGAACACAGCATACTGGCGCGATCGACCTTGACGAGAATGTCCTCAGGGAGATAGCTGCGGAAATCCGCCGCCATCGCCGCGCCCGGAGTCCCCCGGTTCGGCTCGACCAGATCGCGGCGCCACGATTTAGGCGAGACAGCCGACGGCCTTGCGGCGAGCCACGGTGAGACGCGCTCGAAGTCGTCGTCGTCGTACCACAAGACAGCCTGTGCAATACCAGCGGCAAGTCCCCCACGCAAGCTGATGAGTGCATTGCGGCCGCGCGCACCTGGCGCGAGCAGATGGGTCGCGGCGAAGGCGATGGTTGCTCGCACCGATGCTGGCAGCGAGCGCCGCAGGCGCTCCCGCCGCAATGCGCTCTGATAGGAAACGTAGCCACCGAAGAGTTCGTCGCCCCCGTCCCCGCCCAGTACGACTTTGCAATGCTGACTGACTGTTTTGGCCAACAAATAGGTCGGGATCATCGACGAATCCGCGAGCGGCTCATCGTATTGGCGGGCAAGAATCTGGATTAGGTCAACGCTCGCGGTACCTAGCTGCAGATCGACATGGTCGGTGCCAAAGTGCGCCGCCACTTTATGCGCGTAAGGGCGTTCATCCAATTCAGGATGTCCCGGAAAGCCAACCGTGAAGGTGCGGACGCGGTGGCTCGATACGGCCGCGGCAAGGCTTGTGACGATGCTGGAATCGACGCCGCCGCTGAGGAGTACGGCAACGGGTACGTCCGCAATCAACTGTTCGCGCACCGACGCCGTCAGAAGTCTCTGTAGCTCCCCAATGAGCGCGGTGCGGTCGGCGTGGCCCGCGGGTGCAGGAGAAGGAAGGTCCCAGTAGCGTGCGATGTTGGGAGTGCTGTCGCTCAATGACCACGTCAGGCAGTGCGCGGGCTTTAGTTTCTGGACGCCTTCAAGAATGCAATGATCGGCGGGCACGTAGCCGAAGGCTAAGAAGTCTTTAACCCCCTGCGCGGATAGTCGCGGCTGAAAACCCGGCTCCGTCATGAAGGCTTTCAACTCGGAGGCAAAGATCATCCCCCGGCGATAAAAGGCCCAGTAGAGGGGTTTTTCACCCGCACGGTCGCGCGCCATAAAGAGACTGCGCCGGGCGATGTCGTAAATCGCGAAAGCGAACATGCCGCGCAGGCGCGGCACACATGCATCACCCCACGCGACGTACGCGGCAAGGAGCACTTCGGTATCGCTGCGCCCGATGAAACGCGCCCCGCCGGCGATCAGCTCGGCGCGCAGCTCATTATGATTGTAAATCTCGCCGTTGAAGACGATGACGAATCGCGTGTCGGCGCTCGCCATGGGTTGTGCGCCGGTCGGCGACAAATCAATGATCGAGAGTCGGCGATGTCCCAAAAGGACCGAACCATCAGGGGAGCACCAGACGCCGGCGGCATCCGGCCCACGATGCGTCAGCGCGTCGCGCATCGCGACGAGGCGCGCTTCGGTCATCTCTCCCGGGATGCCTACATATCCAACAATTCCGCACATAGGGTTTGCTTATGGCCAATGGCACCGCAATTTCACAAGCACAGCGCAAAGTGAACGTAGCATAGCTTTCGCTGTCATGCCGGGGCACGCCGCCTCGCGGCTGCAGACCCTATACACTGCCTCACTGCGATATACGGGGCCTGCTGAGGCTGTGATCAGAAGCACGTACGAACTGTTCCCGGTACACTTGCACGGCGGAGTCCGTCCGCGGCCCTCATGGTGCAGTGGCGACCGACTTGACCCCAACTAATCCTACGCGTGTTTTGGCCGTGATGGAGGCGACTTCGGTCACGGGCCCGGCGAAGAATCTCATCGGCTTCTGCCGCTGGGCGCACTCGCCCGTAGGCGCAACCGCCGGTCTTCAGATCAGCATCGCAATGTATAACCGTGGTAATGACAGCGGCCGACAGGGCTTCGCCGACGCCGCTCGCGCCGCCGGGATCTCGACCTACGTTATTCAAGAGCGGGGTCGCTTTGACCGTACCGTCTTTGCGCAATTCGCGAAAATCATGGCGGACGCGACTCCGCACGTCATCCAGACGCATAACACTAAATCGCACCTCTTGCTCAAACACCTGAAGCGCCCAGCGAGTACACCGTGGATCGCCTTTCAGCACGGCTACCAAGACACGGACTTAAAGCTGCACCTCTACAACCAGCTCGACCGCTGGACGCTTCGCTCGGCCGACCGTGTTGTCAGCGTGTGTCGGGCGTTTACCCGACGCCTGATCGCCTACGGGGTACGCCCGGAGCAGATCCGAGTTCTTCACAATTCTGTGACGCCGACCGGCCCCGTGGTGCAAGAGGAAAAGGAGGCGCTCCGGCGCCGCCTCGGAGTTCATCCTGATCAGGCAGTTATCCTCACGATTGGACGATTTTCCAGGGAGAAGGGTCACGCGGATCTATTGCAGGCACTACAACCGCTGTGCCTTGACGTGCAGCCGTGGAAAGCGGTGCTGCTAGGTGACGGGCCGGAGAAGGAGCGCTTGATGCACCTCGCGGCGAGGCTTGGATTGTCCGAGCGGGTGGCATTTGCGGGGTTTGATCCCTACGTGCAGCCCTACTATGCGATTGCCGACGTATTTGTCTTGCCTTCGCATAGCGAAGGATCATCCAACGTGCTCCTCGAGGCGATGGCTGCGCGGGTCCCCATCGCCGCGACGAGCGTAGGCGGCACGCCGGAGATTGTGACCGACGGTGAGACGGCGCTCTTGACTGCCGGAGCAGATCCGCCGGCGCTCGCGGGCTCGCTGCGGCGGCTACTCGTGGATAAAAATCTCGCTTTCGGCTTGCGGGAAGCGGCTTTTGATCGTGTTCTTACGCGCTTCTCGCCCGACCACTACCGAAGAGCTCTGCTTGGCATCTACACCGACGCGCGTCGTCCAAAGCTTCGGCCTGATCCGACATAGAAGTGGAAACACCTCCAACGCAGGCTGAGAAGAGGCCCAGCAGTGCGAAAGCCGCTGCTTGGACGCTTGCCGCAAGGCAGGCGGACCGGCTGCTTGGGATGGTGAGCATCGCAATTCTGGCGCGGCTATTGTCACCGAGCGAGTTTGGCATTGTGGCCATGGCGGGTTCTGTGGTCGCGCTCATCGAGGTCCTGGCGGCTTTCGGATTCGACTGGGCGTTGATGCGCGTGCCGCAGCGTACTCGAGCCCACTATGACACAGCTTGGACGCTGCGCGTGCTCTGCGGACTTGCGATCTTTGTCGTCCTTGCTGCAGTCGCGTATCCCGCGGCGATCTATTTCCGCCAGCCGGCGGTCACAGCGATTGTAGTTGCGATGGGCGCCAACGGCGTTATCGGTTCGCTCGAGAACATCGGTGTCGTCGATTTTCGCTTGCAAATGCGCTTCGATCGGGAATTCCGCCTAAGAACCGCCGGGAAAATCGTGGGTATCCTGGTCAGTGTGGGGTGGGCGCTCGCGACCCGTTCATACTGGGCGCTCATTCTCGGCGTTACGGCGTCGAAGCTTGCGGGAACACTCCTAAGCTACGTGATGCACGACTTTCGCGCACGCTGGGATCTGTCGCAAGCGGCGGTGCTGCTCAATTTTTCCATCTGGTTAATGATCGGCAACGTTGCGGATGTGATGAGCAGTCGCTTCGCCGATCTTTGGCTTGGACGCAATCTCGGATCAGCGCGGGTTGGCTTGTATTCAATGGCGTCCGAGTTGTCCACGCTCGCGACGACGGAGTTCGCCGCTCCAATCAACCGAGCGGTCTACACGCGGTATCTGGAGATGGCGGACGATATTCCGCGGCTTCGCGAAGCGTTCATGCGCGTCTCGGGCGTGATCTGGGCAATCGGATTTCCTGCCGCACTTGGTCTGGGGGTCTGCGCGCATCAGATCGTTGCACTTTTGCTCGGCAGCCAGTGGCACGATGCGGCGAGCGTGCTGCAGGTTCTTGCTGCCGCCGGGGTAATTAGCATCAGCGCTGCCAATACCCACTACGTTTATTGGGCGCTCGGCAAATCGAAGTTCGTGACCATACTCTCATTGGTCGGAACGGTGGGGTTCGTCGTGCTCACCGTGCTTCTGGGCCGGCGCTTCGGCCTCATCGGCGTTGCGATTGCTCAAGTTCTGGCTTTGAGCCTGGTCGTCACAGTCAACTTCGTTGCGCTGCTGCGCACGCTGGAACTGCGAGCGTCGGAGCTACTAAGGCGCAACTATCGAGTCGTAGTCGCGAGCGTGCTGATGGCGACTGCTGCATCATGGATTGGCGCTCGCGTTACGCAGGCCGGGGTAACGGGCGCGGCGCCGCAACTGGCCGCTATGGTCGGTAGCGGCGCGCTCGTGTATTGCCTGAGCCTCCTCGGTCTCTGGTCTGTATTGCGCCGGCCGGTCGGGCCTGAGCAGCAGCTTATTGATATTGTTTACAGAATCCTCGGGCGTGCCTCAGGGAAACACTCGAGCGATGATCTTGGGATTTTATGAGCGCATGATTTTGCCGAGCAGCGCGGCAAATCGCTGATTCTGCACGCCGCGGGAGTACGCGAGCACGCGTTCGGCCGGCAACGCCCGCGAAACGCCCTCGACGACGTGCCGACGGTACAAGTCGCGCAGCGCCGCGAGGAGCGCACCCCGGTCGGCGGGGTCGACCCGGATCGCGCCCGGTATGGAATTCAGCAGGCGCCCGGTGTCACTGTCCGCTTCACACAATGCCAGAACTTCGCGGCCGCTTGCCAAATGCTCGAATGTCTTGGCCGGGACTTGCCTCGGTTGGTGCTGCGCTAGATTCAAGTGCACCGTCGCCCGTTCGAGGAGCGGGGCAAGTTCGGCTGCCGATACTGCTGGAATAAGCTGCACGATCACTTCGCAGCGGCGGCCGCGCAGCCAATCGGCCAGACGCCGCTTACGAAATCTCGTGCAGTCGCCAACGAAGCACATCACAATTCGGTTCGCGTCGATCCCTGGTTCGGCAAGTAGCTCCTCGAGCGCTTCGAGAAAGGCAAACGGGTCACGGTTCAAATACAGGCTGCCGGCGAAGGAAATATTTAAACGGTGTCCCGTACTGATGGCCGTGGGCTGAAGGTCACCATCGAAGCCGTTCATAATGAGCTCGACTTTATGCGCCTGCTGCGGGTAGGCGCTTCTGAGAGCACTCGCAATTCCCGGCGAGGCGCAGGTCACGGCGGCGGCATCGGCAATGACCGATAGCTCCACGTGTGCCAACAGTCGAGCGAGCCAGCGTGGTCGTTCAAATTCGTCGTCCCAACCCTCGACCATCGGGTCGCGAAAATCCACAACCAAGGGTGCATTGCGGCGGCGCGCGACCCACTGCGCGCTGATCGCGGACGAGAACGGTGGTCCGGAGGCGATGACGATGCGCACGTCTCGGCCGCGTGTTACGCGTAGCGCTGCCCGTGCGGCACGGAAGCTCCATTTCTTTTGAGCGTCCGGCGCATGGAGAACAGAAAAAAAACTTGCGAGCACCCGGTCGGCAAGGCGCGATGCTTGGTCATCAGGGGCTGGCGCAGTCTCATGCTCAGGCGCGGCTCCTCTCGCGCGGCGCCCGAACAGTAAACGCTTGATTCGAACCAAGCGATCAAGCAAGAATCGCGGCGGGTCTGGTACAGGTACGGCGAATACTCCCGGATCGATTTGTGTTCGCGGCTCCAAGCCTGCCGCGCCGAACTTGCTGACAACCAAGACGTCAAGCTCGCGCGTGCGCAGCACCGCGACAAACGCTGCGAGACGCCGCGCGGCGACTTCACTGGATGGGGCGAAGTGGTAGGAAAAAACTAGAGCGCAAGGGCGCCGTGCGGCGAGGGTCATTTGAGTGCCATTAACCCGCATCGGCGCCATGCGCGCCCAACTCAACGGCGTGAGGCCAGCGCGGCGGCAACTCGAATAAACGAAGGTATTGGTCGACCACGCGAACAAGATCATTACTGGCGGCGATCTTGGCGAAGGCCGCGTCGCTCATGTGTCGGCGGCGTTCCGGATCAGCGGTCAACGCCCGCATCGCATGAGCAAGAGCTGGGGCATCCTGCGGCGCAGCGAGCAGCCCCGCACCGCCGGAAAACAGCTGAGGGATGCCACCGACCGAGGTCGCGACGCATGGAACTCGTGCGGCCATGGCTTCGAGGAGAACCATCGGCAGCCCCTCGGATAGCGAACTCATGGCAAATCCGTCCGCTGCCTGCATTAGCTGCGGCACATCTGTCCGGGTACCGAGGAATGAGACGAGCGCGTCCAGTTTGAGTAATCGGCAGGATTGTTCGAGCGCGCCACGCTCAGGGCCGTCACCCACAATCGCAAGCTTCGACCTTCCGGGAGCCGCATCGCTCGCAATAGAAAAGGCTTTAAGCAAAGTGCCGAGATCCTTAACCGCCGCAAGGCGGCCGGCGTACATCCACAGGAACTGCTCGCCAGTAATGCCAAGCTCCCGTCTGAGCCTGGCTCGTGCAATGGGATCGCGCCTAAGCAACCGGACGCCGTTGGGGATGCAATGGAGCTGATCGGCCGGCACATGTAGCTCAGAGCGGAAATACGGCTCCATTGATGAGTGGACAACGCTAATCGCATGCGCAAACCGGCAGTATCGCCGGCTCTGGCGCCGGTACTTGGGCATAGTCTGGAATTCGATGATCGAATGCTCCGTCATGATGACACGCGGCACGCCGGCGAAACGGGCGGGCAGGGCGCCCAATATTAGTGAGGTTGCGTGATGAATGTGCAGCGCATGGGCGTTGCGCCGCCGGAGGAATCTAAATAACGCCAGCTGATATGTGAAGCGCCGGATGTAGCGCATGCGGCTCAAGTAGCTCAGATCAACGCATTCCACACCGCCCGCCTCGAGCTCACGACGTACGGGTCCGTCAGAATCGTAGAACGCGAAACACAGAACGCGATAGCCGCGTCGGACGCATTCGAGTGCAACATCCGCTCCGATGCGTTCCGAGCCGCCTACCTGGAATGAAAACAGTCCTTCGATAATCAGCGGGGCGGCGTCGCCTGCGAACTTACGGGGATGGAGTAATGCGGCCATAGGGCGCAAATGTACACGACGGCACTCATTATGGCGGCGTCAGGAGAGCTGTGCGGCGGGATGCTGTGGCCGCTTTAGGTGACGCTGATAATCGTCGGAGGGTCGGGCGTGAGTACGCCGGCGGACGTAAAATTGCATCCGACTTGCGTTGCTCCGTTGCCCCAGGCACCCATGTCGCAAGGCGAGCCACCGGAGGTTCCGTCGCTGCGACCCGCCCCGATACACGGGCTACCGCCTGCAAGCTGCATGGCGGCGGCATACGCCCCGGTTCCCGTAAACATCGGGTTCGCAGTGATCGAGTGCGACTCGCCGCCCGTTGCGGCCTTCCAGGTGGATAGCGAATTATAAATTGCCGGGCCGCTCTGGGTGCCGGGAGCACTCAGGCCGCAGGCGAAACTTGAATTGAAGTAGCAGTTGTAATCGATTAGCGCCAAGCCACCTTGATTGAAGTCCAGATCGCCGCGATAGCTGGTTCCGCCGACGCGGTAAAATATGTTGTTGAAGTACGATACCAATGGCCCGATGCTGAAGATCTGGCAAGTCCCCTGCGTGGCATTGACGTATATCGTATTGTTGTAAAAATGCACTCGGCAGGAAAATGCCGGCTGGAAGTCCGGGCCAATGGGAGCGGCGCCCGCTGCATCTGCATACAACACGTTGTTGTTGAAATACGTGTCTGTGCCAGGGGGGCCGATGTCGTCGACTTGAATGGCATCGCCACCCTGGCCCGGCGAGGTCGTGCCGCGCTGGCAATAATTGAAGCGCACCGAGTTATTGCGATTGCCGAGATTCTTGATGTAGATGCTATTGACCGCATTGTAAATCGTATTGAATTGAATCGTTCCGTTTGCGCAGCCCCACAGCTGCATGCCGCACACGTTGTGCTCGTCTCCGTTGTTAGCAACGACATCGTGGATCTTGTTGTTGCTGATCAATGGGGCGAGCAGAGCGCCGCAGACAAGCGCCGGGACGTTGCTGCCCGTTGGGCCACCGGTCAAATTGATGTTGTAAATTTCGCAGTTCTGTACGACCACGCCGGGCATCTTGCTGGCGTTTGATGTGTCGCTGGTCGGACCTGCCGTCCCGATAACAACTGCTGCGCCGTAGTTATTGGTGACCGTCAGGCCGTCGATTGTGATGTATCCGCCCGGCTGATTGGAGCCGATGATAGCCCCAGAGCTGGGATTGGAGCTCTTGCTGCCGCCACCGTTCAGAATCGCCATGCGCGGATTGACGGATTGAATTACGGTCGGCGCGGAGCTGCTGCCCGCAGCAATGTTCAAGGCCGGGCTATAGAAGCCCGAGTTTGACATCAAGGACGCGCACGAGTAAGTGCCATCCATAAGGCCTACGCGATGACCGGCATAAATCCCTTGTTTGGTGTTTATTGCAGTAATCGCCCAGGGACTTGTTAGCGTTCCGGCGTTGCTGTCCGAGCCACTGGGAGAGATGTAGTAGTCGAAGGTCGCGCTTTGCGCGAAGGCCGCGCGCGGGTACAAGTACGGCAGGATAGAAGCGCCGATGAGGGCTCCACCGTAGCCAAGAAAATCCCGCCGCGAGCCGAACACCGGTCCATCGAGGCGAATGAGGTGAATTTTTTTCTGACGCATGCGAGATACCCTCTAGAAGTCGTACAACCGGATTACTGCCGGGTCGGAACAACCCTCCGGCGAGCCTCACGGCTGCTTCTGCACATATCGGTAGAATACCAATGCAGAGCGCCCACGGTAGGCTTCAGAACGTCTGCAATCTGAGACAAACCATATGATTGTGAGCGATTTCACTTAAAATTACTGCCGCGTTTGCTAATGGGCGAGTCGCGGGTGAGCACAGATCGGTCCGCGGTTACTAATCGCGTCTTGCCAGAACCATACAAGCGAGGCCAATCTCCAACGCCCGTGCAACTGTTCCGTGATTCGATTCAATACCGCGAAAGTGGCGCTCAAGCAGGCGAGCCATTTTCTCGTTGTCAAACAGTCCGCTGCTGCGCACAGCTTCGCTTGCCAGGCAATCATGTGTTAAGTCGCGTAAGTCCTCCTTTAGGAGTGTCGGCCAATCGACCAGCCCGAACGGCGGCAGGGCGTGCCAGGCGCGCTGCAGTCTCGGCGCGAGCTTTGACAAGCCGGCGCTGGCGGCGGTAGGCAGCGCCCTGGCAAGCCATCTTGGTGACCAGCCCCCGCGCGATAGCCATCCCCAGTTGATTGCGACGTCTTTCCCCGACAGGTCGACCCTTCGCAGGAAACTGCGCTGAAACGACTGAGCCAATGGCGGTCCGGCAAGCCGATGTCGCAGGTCGCGGCGGCGTATGCTCTGCGCCGTCGGCGCGGTCAACTCCTCGAAAGTCGCAAAAAGTTCCGAGGCCAGCCTGATCAAGCGACTGTCGGCGTATGGTGTCAGCTGCAAAGCATGCGCCGAGCCCAATACATAGTTGGGAATCGACCAGTAATTGACCTCCTCTGTGAATAGGGTTTGCGAGAATCCACGCGAGCGCATGCGTTCGACATACCACGGTTCTACGGGTCGTTCACGCAGCGCACGCTGTAGCTCGGGTGAAAAGATTTCCTCGGGGTGTTCGCTGGCGGTCACGCTCTCGACGCCGCCCCGCCCAACCTGGTTGCCGAGATTGCCCGATATGCGACTGCGATGATTCGTGCCCATCTGTTCATATAGATATAGGTCTACGCTCTGGGACAACGCGGAGACTCCGAGCGTCAATTCGGCGGATCTGACGACGCGCTCCGCTAGCTCATAACGGAACGCGGCGCCCGTCAATATAGTTTGATGTGTGGCCCCGTAGGCCTTGCAGAAAGCAACAGCGAGCTGCGCGTCGAGCGAGCGATGATCGCGCGCAAGCGTGACGCACATAATGGGTCGGCCGGTGGCGAGCATCGCAACGGCGACGGCGCGGGAATCGAGTCCGCCACTTAGGCTAAGGAATGCTTTCGACAGGTTAAGACGCTTGGCTGCGCGTACGAACGCCGCAATCTGCTGCTCCATGATATCGCCGTTAGCTGCGCTAGCGCGCGTCAGGTTGCGCTGTGCAGCCGGCAGTCTTGTAATTTGCAACCCGTCTTCGGCCAACAGGACGCGAGCCGCGACGGGCGCAAGCCGAAGGTTGCGGGCCAGTGTTCGACCGTCGATCGGATGCCCCCAGCGCAGCACGTCTGCCGCCGCCTGCACGTCAACGCCCCCGGGCGCATGCCAGTGCACCCGATCCGGAAGGAGCGGGGCTGCGAGCGTCGACCCGCCCGCTGACTCATGCAGGAATACGGGCGGAAGTCCCACAAGTGACGTCGAACAAAGGATCTGGCCGAGACGCAAATCGACGTCTACTTGCAGCAGATTGGCGTAGCATTCCCCAGGATTGAATATTTCCAGCTGCGATGCGTCGCCTATCACGAGGCGCATCCGGCCGCGATCGGCTTGCAGACGAAGCGCCGGCAGGTCTTGCAAATCCAGTGCCTCGACGATGACCTCGAGGCTGCCGGTTTCGCTGCGGAGCCTCAGAATAGCGCCGCCGGCCGCGAGGGCGCGGCGCATAGAGGGTAGCGCGTTCGACTTAAAGCTAGTCGCGGACAGCCGCCTTATGGCGATTGAGCTCATGACACCGGCGGGATCAGATGAGGTCATGCGGCGAATGCTAATATGCTTGGGTGCACTTCTAAACCCTCGACCACGTCACATTTACGCCGTGATGCCTGGGTGAGGAGGATTCCGTACGTGGGGATAATCGAATGGGCGCAGCGCAGGGAGTCTTGGCTTCAGCGGCGAGCGTTCGCCCTATTCAAGTCCGGTACGACCTTCAACCTGCCCATCATCCCCGTGCTGCATCCGCTGCTGCTTGGCGAGCGACGCTTCCGCAAGGGCCCGTTGCGAATGCTGGCGAGCAAGCTCTATTATGAGCCGCTCCTCAGGCTGCAGTGCGAAGCGGTGGACAGGGACTTGCTGCTTTACGAGGACATGCCGAAGATCCTCGGCAATCTGCAGATCCGCCTTGGCGCGCGCGTAGCACTCTCAGGCGCTCAGGTATGGATCGGGGCCGGCAGCGGTGAACCCAAGCAGCTTGAGATTGGTGATGATTCCTACATCGGGAATCGTACCGAGCTTATTGTGGGAGAGTCGATCCGGATCGGCCGCCACGTGCGAATCGCGAACAGAGTCTCCTTGAATGGCTATGACGGCCATCCGCTCGATCCGTTTGCACGCGCGCGCAACGATCGCCTAGGCCCCGATAACATGGGCCCGATCACAGTGCTCGACTATGCGTGGATTGGCAACGACGCGACTATTCTGAAAGGGGTGACCGTCGGCCGCGGCGCCGTAATCGCATCGTGTTCGGTCGTGACGACGGACGTCCCCGAGCTCGCGATCGTGGCCGGCAATCCCGCGCGCGTCGTGCGGCAGCAGCCGCCACCTGTGGGCTGGTAGGCGCTCGCTTGCCTGCCAACTGCCACTGCGTTTGCCACGCTCTTCCTCACCATACTCGTACCGGCATGGCGGCTACGCAATGCTGACCAAGGTTAGCCGGCGCGCCGCGCAACCGCTAGACGAACGGCCGAGCACTGCGGCGTGGTGGCTCTCGATCTATGTGGTCATCTCGGTTGGACGACTCACTGAGTTGTTGCCATTCGCCCATTCCCTGCCCTTGGCCAAGGTCGCCTTCGCGATTGTCTTGATTGCCGCTTTCCGCGGGCGCGGTGGCGTCTCCGCGGTGTCCCTTTGGAGCATAGACCTTGCTCGGGCCGCAGGGTATTTCGCCGCCCTGGTAGTTTTCAGCTTTGTATTCTCGGTTTGGAAGTCAAGCAGTTTGAATTTCATAGTCGGACCGTTTCTAACACTCGCCTTGGGATTTTTTGTGTCTGTGAAGATACTGGCTTGGTGGCGCGATATCCGCGCAGTTTTGAAGGCGCTCGCGGTTGTGGGATTGATTCTCGCCGTGGAAATGCTAGCGCGATACTCAGGCGGTCGCGCGGTCGTCGAATCCAGTTACGACACCAACGATTTGGCATACGTGTTGATGGGCGTCTTGCCCATTACTTTGGCGTTTGGCGTTGTCTCCGCGGGTGCGCGCCGGTATTTCTGGTTTGGGAACGCCGTGATTATCGCAACGGCCGGTCTGCTTACGCAGTCGCGAGGAGGCCTGCTTGCGCTCGCGGCGATCATGGCGCTGCTGGTGTGGAACCCGTTGCGCCTTCCCGCCGTCAACGCGGGAGCACGTGCACGCAGCGGCTTGGTGCCGCGGGCGCTGCTGGCGGTGCTACTCAGCCTCACCGTCTGGACCCAGCTGCCCGCCGACGCGCAGCACCGCCTCGGATTGCTATTCAGCCTACAGAATGATTACAACACCAATCTGAGCGAGCAGTCGGGCCGCTATTCCATATGGCTGCGAAACGTGGTCGCAGGCCTCGAGCGGCCCATTGGCTACGGCGTTGCGAGCTTCGAATTCGTTGACGGCAGCACAGGCGGTCGCTACAAAGCTCCGCACAACAGCGTAATCGAGGTCTTCGTCGAGCTGGGGTTCCTCGGGCTCGTGCTGTGGCTGCGGCTATGGCTTCTGAGTTGGCGTAGTCTCGCGCCGCCTCTGGCGGTCTCGGCGACTGTGGAATCCGCCGCTGCGCAGCGGCAACGGCGCGAGCAGAGTGTATTTATGCACGCGCTGCGCATCAGTCTCGTTGCTCTGTTCATCGGCGGGTTTTTTCTTTCGCAAGCTTATTCGCTGATTTTCTGGCAGCTCTGCGCGGTGTGCGCAGCGAGTGGCGTACTGCATGGCGTAGCGACTAAGAGCGCGCCGGCGGTTTCTCGTCCGCGACACTACGGAGTGCGGCGGTAAACTTGGCACCGACGGTGGCGAACGAGTATTTGCTCACGGCGAGCCGCCGCGCCGCTGCGCCGATTGTGCGACGCCGTTGCGGATCGGCGAGCAGCCACTCGATCTGTGTAACGAATTCATCGGGGGTATCGGCGAAGATCACGTCCGTCTGCGGCGTGACATCGACGCCTTCGCAAGCAACGGCATGTGCGACAATGCACTTCGCCATCGCCAGTGCATCAAGAATTTTGAGCTTCGTCCCGCCGCCATCGCGAATTGGGCAAACATATAGCGCCGCCCGATCGATCAATGGGCGGATTTCGGGTAGGAATCCGTGCAGCGTCACGCCCGCGCAGCGCACTGCTAATTCCTTAAGAGCCGGAGGCGCGCCAGCGCCTACGATATCAAGAGTCGCCGCCGGTATCTTCGCATGCAGCAAAGGCCAGACGTCGCGCAGCAGATAGCTCACTGCGTCCACGTTCGGATACCAGTTCATTGTACCCACAAAAATGAGCGAATTCGGCGTATGCGGTTGGCCACCGGGCGCAAAGTAATCGGTGTCAACACCGTTTGGAACGCAGACCATGCGAGCGCGAGGCATCGTCGTGCGCAATCGCTGCGAATCAAGTTCTGAGCAGGTGATATGAAGGCGAAACCACTCGGCAATTCTTTTCTCGAAGAGTGCCAGGCGGGCCGCTTCTTGGCGAAAATAGACCTTCTTTAGGACATTGGACTCGCGATCTGCCCGGCGGATGAGCATGTGCGACTCTGCATTGTGATGGCCGAGAGTGCAGGGCGTACCCGCAAGCAGAGGCCGATAGGAAGCAAGACTGAGACTGTCAAAATGGGCAATGTCATAATGGTGGCCGCGCACGCACTGAGCAATCTGCTTGCGCGCCGCAGGGCTATCAAGCCAGGATGCTGTGTACCCGCCACGGCGGAATAGACCCTCCATGGCGGTGCGCAGCTTGCCGAAGGGGCGAATAGCCCTTTCAATCGGCAAAAATGTGACTGACTTGCAGTATCGAGACAACTCGGCCCTGCACTCTTGAAGTCCGGCGTCGACGTTTGTGTAAAAGGTTTCGAGCAGCGGTTGCTGTACAAATGCAATAAGATCGACGTCATGGTGTTCAGCAACGCATTTCAATAGATTGTACGCTCGCAGGAGCACTCCGGCCTTTGGCGGGAAGGGAACTACGTGCGACAGCCACAATACGCGCATAAAAGCCGTTACTTCACGATGACAACATCATTTGCCAGCTCAAACCATAGCATGCCGGGAGTACTCAGGATTGCTGCGCCTTCTACGCGAATCTGGCGTCGGCGCGGGCTCGCTGCGTATGGGGGCTTTGTCTGGGCCACAGAACTGAGTTTGTCATGACTGGCGTGCTTCTCGTCATGGGGTGGCGTCCGAGCGCCCCTGGTGGCGTTACAACCGCAGTGCAGAATATGCGGGAAGCACTTCAGCTTTCGAGGAAGGTCACAGTCGAGTTGCTGGTCGACACCTGGGAATGCCCGACTCTGCACACCGAGCTGATAGCGGGTCGTAAGATCTATCTACTGCGCGTTGCGAGCCCTTATTACAAAGGGCGCGGACTATCAGCGGCAGTGGGTTTCGCATTCGGCTTCGTTCGTACCGCCAAACAAATATCGAAATTAGTGCGGGTATGCAATGTCGGAATAGTAAATGTGCATTTTCCAGGTCTCGAGGTCGTGCTCTGGTCGCTTCTCATTCGCCTACGACTTTATCGGGGCCGCTTAATACTCTCATTCCATGGCGCCGACGTCACGCTGGCCGCCGCCGGCAGAAGCGCGATCGAGAGGCTTCTGTGGCAATTTAGCATTCGTGCGGCGACCGGACTGACTGCGTGCTCGGCGGCGCTCGCACGCGAACTCACGGCCCTCTTCCCGTTTGCCGCACCGAAGATTTACGTCGTACCAAACGGTGTATCCGCCGACACCCTCATTTCTGAGGCCGCATCGTCGGCCGTATTGGAAAACGCAGCGCCGCTACCTTATATCCTGTGCATCGCCGCGCTTGAGCCAAAGAAAGGCGTTGACGTGCTGCTACGGGCCTTCGCGACTGTGCTCCGGCATTATTCAACGCTCAAGCTGGCGTTGCTGTGCCGCGCTGGCCCGGAAATGGGAGCTATACAGGCGTTGATTCAAGAGCTGGGGCTTAACGAGTGCGTTGATCTGCAGATCGACTGCGCTCACGAGCGCGCGATGCGTATGCTCATGGGCGCAGAGGCTCTAGTCTTGCCCTCAAGAAAAGAGCCCTTTGGGATAGTGGTTTTGGAGGCGGCAGTTTTTGAAAGACCTGTGGTATTGACGAGCATTTGCGGCGTGCTCGAGTCGTTGCCCACGCCTCCGCCGCTCTCCGTCGTGGCGCCCGACGACCCGGACGCTCTTGCACGCGCAATAATGTGCGTATTCACAGACCGCGAGGCGGCGCATACCAATGCTCGCGCACTCAAGAGCTACGTCGTCAATTCATTGACGTGGTCAAGCGCCGCAACCCAACTATTGTCGGTGTACGGGTTACCTGCGGATCTCGACAATCCTGGTAGCGGCCGGACAGCGACGTCGTAGGCGAAGGTCGCAAAGCGGATAATTGCCCGCGGTCCATGAGGTGCAGCATGCCGGTGTCTTCTGAATTACTCACCGCTTACCCAGAGCCGCAGCTGGCCGCCGCCTGGAACGCAAGTCTTGATGAATCGAGATTTGCCTCGCATTACACATCGCCAGAGTTTTTCTCAGAAGAATATTTTCTGGATTCCGCGCCATTTGCGGTATTAGCGGTGCAGGGCGAAACGGTGCTGGGGGTACTTACCGGAACGAGCCGCGGCGGATTTGCGGTGTGCGGCATGCACGCCAGTCCGCAGGTGTGTATCCGCGACGGCGCTGCGGAGGCAGACGTGGTGGTGGCTTTACTGGCCGGACTAAAAGGGCGCTTGACCAAGCAAGAGCGGATGCTAACCGTTTTCTCCTGGACTGCGCTTGAGGGGTTTCGGCGCGCCGGCTTTCGCGAGCGCCTGATCCGAGCGCCGATGGCGCCGATTCTGATTGATCTTTCGCGATCTCCCGATGCGCTGTTTCGCGAGTTTTCGGAAACAAGGCGCAATAAAGTCCGCAGAGCAATTAAGGCAGGAGTTGAGGTGGCGGAGCTGAATATTGCCGACGACTTTGACACCTATTACGAGCTCTATGCCCATTGGTGCAATTTCAAACACGTTGCGCCGCAGCCGTACGACGTGCAGCGCGCCGTATTTGAGCATAGTGGGAACCGTCTGGTGCTCTGCGCGCGCCATGCGGGCAAAATCGTCGGCGTATCGACATTTCGCTATCGTAAGCCCGGGATCATGGAATACGCCGCTAACGTATCACGGCGCGAAGAGACGCGGATTCGCCAGAACGATCTTCTGTTGTGGAAGGGCATTGAATGGGCAGCAGGCAGCGGCCTGAGATACTTCAGTACGGCGGGTTCGCATTTCTTTTTGCAGAAGTTCGGCGGCGCGTTACATACGACGTATCGATATACGATGGATCGAACAGTTTTGCGGCGTCACCACGCCGTCGAGACGTTGCATGACGCTGCGCTCTCAATGTTTCAGAAATTCCCAGGCGGAGTCCAGCAGGCGGTGAGAAGGCTGCGCGGCGCGCGCGGAGAACAGGAATGACTGCAGCCGCACCTAGTGGACGTATTCCGCCGGGTGGTTGACGTCGTGGGTGATTGGCGTCTTGCGTGGTGACAACATGTTCTTGAGGCGGCGTGGCAGCTCGAGAAATCCTGATATTGCCGCATCCATCTCAAGGTCGGTAAGCTCCTCGAAGTCGAGGAAGCGGGAGAGTCGATAGAGCTCAGTACTTGTGCTATTCAGCCCCGGCTCGCAAGTGGTGGCACTGCGAATTCCCAAGCTTTGCATGACGGGCCAATGCGCTTCGCTGAAAACGCCGCTCGGATAGCATAGATGATTGCAGCGCTTGCCGATCGCAGCTTCGAGAATCGCGCGGTTGTCGTCAAGCTCGCGGTGCAGCGCCTCGGGCTCGACGGGCATCGTGTGGCGATGCGTATGCAGCTGAATGTCCACACCGATAGCGCCAAGCTCCCGGATTTCCTCGGTGGTCAGCATCGATAGACGTCGCTCGGCTGCCAGGGCGTCGTAGTCCACGCCAAGACGCCGGCCGAGCTCACGGCAGAGCTCCACGCGTTCAGGTTCCTTCAGGTGCATCTCGCTGTCGACGATGAGGGTCCACATTACTCGATTCGTCGTCGCTCGGTCCGTCAGATCCAGCACTTCAGGCAGCCATGCGCGTGCTTGAGCCGGTAGGGCGCGAAGCGACAGCGTTTTACAGCGCGTTTTAAAAAATAGATATCGTACGGCATGAGTGAAGATCGGCGTGTTTTTGGCCACATAATAGGTTGTGACGTACAGCGTGATCGGCATTCCGAATTCCTCGACCAACGCACGGCTGCCGGCAAGATTGCTATAGAATCCGTCATCAAAGGTGATAACCAGCGGCAGGCGCGGCAGGCGTTTGGCTTCAAGAGCCTCCACAGCTGCCGCCAGTCGCATAACGTGATAGCCGCCGCGACGCACGAGTTCGAAACGCCGACGGATGGTGGCAAGTCGCATGAAGAGTCCAGGAGAGAACTCAATATCATCGTCCGCACCAAATCCGTGATAGCAAAGTATGCGCAGGCGATGGGCGGTAAAATGCTTTGCTAGCGCGAACAGACCTATTGCTCGCGCGAGGCGAAGACAAGCGAGCTTTAGCCGCCTTTTCGCCGTCATCGCATTGACCGTCCAATGTCCGAACGGCCGACCTCAAGTATGCTGACGTGCGCATCCCGTGCCTTCTCGGCCGAAGTGCCTGTGCGGCTCAATAGCATCGAAGTGTTCGGCATCCGGTCGACCGCTATACACATAAGTCACGGCAACGGCTCACATTTTAAACGAACCTGCTCGGCCATGAGAGGCCGATAGTGCGCATGTAACAATGCGTTACCCAAACGCCGCAATACCGATGACAGCCCGTGGCTGCAACCGCGCCAGGCAGTTCCTAATCAGTTTCCATAACATACACGGCCTTGAGCGCGCATGCGCGCGCCCGCCGGAGCGGGACCGACCCGGCTAAGAGAGCCGCCGACCAGGGGGGTTAAGAGGCGCCGGCAACCCTCTTGAGGCGATTAACACCCGCCGTGATGCTCTGCCGGCTGGCAAACGTGCACTCTGGCAAGATCAGTGCGGCGTCGAAATTCGTTTTGCGGGAGGGGAGTCGCAGGCGTGTGTGGAATCTTTGGAGCCTTAGGGGCATACGAGTCCGAAGCGAGCCGTTGGCGTGCCATGGCGCAGGCACTGGCTCACCGCGGGCCTGATGACCGTGGACTGGAGATTTTCGCCGATTCGGCCGTCGTGCTAGGACATCTGCGCCTCGCAATTCTCGACCTTTCCCCCCTCGGCCACCAACCGATGTCTTCGGCCGATGGCGCCTGCTGGGTTGTGTTCAACGGAGAGATTTACAACTTTCGTGAGATTCGCCGCGAGCTACAAGCTTGCGGGCATGCATTCCGCAGCGAGTCAGATACTGAGGTCATTCTGGCCGCTTACCGCGAATGGGGCCTCGACGCCGTCACGCGATTTCGCGGCATGTTTGCCTTTGCGCTGTGGGATTCTGGAACGCGGGTCCTGCATTTGTGCCGCGACCGTTTCGGGGTTAAGCCGCTTTATTATGCCCGCACTGGAAATGGACTCTTCTTTGCATCCGAGATCAAGGGCCTGCACGCCGCTGGGTGTACCGGCGGCACCATCGACCCAGTGGCGCTTGCTGAGTACGTGCAATATGGCTACGTGTCCGCTCCACGCTGCTTGTTTGCCTCGGTCCGCTGCGTGCGGTCCGGCACGATTCTCAGCGTTGGCGCGGACCTGCAGCCAGTGGAGTTGGAGTATTGGTCGATCCATAAACTATTCGATGCGCATGCCTCGGCGCCGTTGCGACAGGAGCTGCTCGCGTTACCTGAGGAGGCCGTATTGGACCGGGTCGAGGACGCATTGCGAGTTGCGTTCGAATACCGCATGGTCGCCGATGTGCCGGTCGGGCTTTTTCTGAGCGGCGGCATAGACTCTTCGCTCGTCGCCGCTATATTGGCGCGGCGCTCGAGTGTGCGACTGCGCACGTTCACAATCGGCTATGGCGACTCGGAGTTCGATGAGACGGCGTACGCACGGCAGGTGGCAGATAGGCTGGGTGCGGAGCACACTCAATTCCTCGTTGATCCCGCAGAGATGCTGGGCCTTGTGGATCGCAGCCTCGATATCGCTGACGAGCCGATTGGCGACAGCTCGTTGATTCCCACATTGATGGTCTCACAGCTGGCTCGGCGACACGTTAAAGTGGCGCTGTCTGCGGATGGCGCCGACGAACTATTCGGCGGGTACGCGCGCTACGACGTCTGTGGCCGCTACGTGGATCGTTTGGGCTCGCCTGCACGTAGTGCACAATGGCTCGCGGCCGAGATGCTAGACCGGCTGCCGGCGAATTGGGTCTCCTCCGCCTACGGAGTTCTCAAGGGTCGAGGCGCACGGTTCGCTGCGATCAACGACAAGTTGCGCAAATTTGTACAAATGTCGCGCGCACGAACAGCCTTCGATGCTTACCAGGAGGCGGTTTCAGAGTGGCCTCGGGAGGCGCGTGCCGCTTTCGGCGTGCGCTCGGCGTTGGCAGAAGCCGAGGCGCGCGCTGCATTCGATGCGGCGCCCACCGTGGATGAGCGCATGAGTTTCATGCACTTTGACGCCTGCCGTTACTTGCCTGGAGATTTGCTGACGAAAGTCGACCGGGCCTCGATGGCCATTTCCCTGGAGGCGCGGGAGCCTTTTCTTGATCACGAGATGGCGTTGCTTGCGGCGGCACTGCCGACGCACTGGAAGCTCCGCGGCGGACGCAACAAGTATGTATTGCGACGGATTCTCGATCGGCACTTTCCGCGCAATCTTTTTGATCGGCCGAAGCATGGATTTTCGGCACCGGTCGCGCACTGGTTGAAAGGCCCGCTGCGCGAAATGCTGCGTGCGGAACTTGCGCCGGAGCGTGTGCGGCAATTTGGCCTGCTTGACCCGCATGCAGTTGCGCGCGTCGTGGACGGCTTTCTCGCGGGCCGTAAAGGAAGCTCAGCCGCTGGCTTGTGGTTCCTGCTCCAGCTGCAGCGTTGGGCGGGCCGCTGGCTCGTCGCAGCGCCGATCGCCGCTGCCGCCGTTGATTCCCAAGCAATGAATGCTGTATCCGCTGCCCGTGCTGGCTCTGGGTAGAACGCGAAGATGCTTTTGCAGGGGATCTTCTGGTTCTGCGTGTGCGCCATCGTATATGTGTACGCGGGCTATCCTGTCATTGTCCGTGTTCTCGCCCGGTTCGCGGGGAAGAGTATTGTTCGAGGTCCGGTCCGACCGACTATCACCGTGGTAATCGCCGCCTACAATGAAGAGCGCGGCATCCGCGCCAAGCTCGACAATGTCACAAGCCTTGATTATCCGCCGCACTTGCTTGACGTCATCGTGACCTCTGACGCCTCGTCGGACGCGACGGACGCCATCGTATGCGCCTACGAGCCGCTACGCGTTCGACTCTTGCGCATAGAGGGACGGCGCGGCAAGACCGCATGTCAGAATATCGCGGTCCAGAGCGCCGTCGGCGATGTCGTCGTGTTCACAGATGCGACGACGCGCATCGAGTCCCATGCGCTCATCGCACTTGCAGAGAATTTTGCCGATCCCGCTGTGGGCTGCGTCGCGGGAACGCTCGTTTATGAGAGTACCGAGCACAACCAGACGGGGCAGGGGGGCGCGGCGTACTGGAACTACGAACTTGGCCTACGCCGGGCAGAGAGCGCGCTTGGGTCGCTCGTCGGCGTCAGTGGCTGCCTGTACGCCGTGCGCCGCTCGGCATACCGGCCCATCGCGCCGGAACTCATCAGCGACTTTGTGATCGCCATGCGGCTGCGTGAGCAGGGACTACGGACGATTCTGGATTCCGAAGCGGTTTGTTTCGAAGCGAGCCTCGAAGAGACGGCGCAGGAACTGTCGATGCGGGTACGCGTCGCTGTGCGCAGTATTCACGCGCTAGTCTCTGAGCGCCGCTTATTGAATCCAATCCGCTACGGGCGGTACGCGTGGCAGCTGTGGTCGCACAAAGTCCTGCGCTATGCGTCACCCTTTTTCTGGATTGTTGCGCTGGGCACAAGCCTTGCCCTGGCGGCACGTCCCCTTTATCTAGCCCTATTTTTGCTGCAGCTTGTGCTGATCGCAGCAGGTATTGCGGGCTTCCTCTTGCAGCCCCGCACACAGAGCTCGACACTGCTCACCAAGCCCTACTACTTTCTCCTGACCAATCTCGCATCTTTGCTCGCGACTCTGCGTTACTTCACCGGTGAGCGCATAGTAACCTGGAAGCCGATTCGCTGATGCAAGTTCGGTACCCACGCCACTACCCCGGTCTAGACGGACTGCGCGGACTTGCGATTTTGTTGGTTATTCCCTGCAATGCCAATGTCGTCTCCCCCGTAATCAGCGGCCCTTTCAGGTCATTGACTGTACTTATTGATCGTGGGTGGATCGGCGTACAGCTGTTCTTTGTGCTGTCGGGTTTTCTTATCACCGAACAACTGTATACAACGCGCCACGTGTCGAACTACTTTTCTGGCTTTTACGCACGCAGAATTTTGCGCATCTTCCCATTGTTCTTCGGGGCGGTTGCGTTGGGGCTGGTGCTCATGCCGCTGCTCGGCGGACGGAGCTATACCGGTTCGGAGATTCCCACGTGGATTCTTTGGTTCGGACTGATGTTCATCAACTGGACCGAGCCTCTGGGCCAAGGGATTCCCGGATTTCCGCAGTTCTGGTCGCTCGCGGTCGAAGAACAGTTTTATGCGGTATGGCCCTTCGTGGTTCGCGCCTTCGCATCACGTCTATTCACGGTGGCAATCGTGCTTGCCGTCCTGTCTCTTGCAATACGCGTTTTCATGCGCTTGATCGGAATGATGCCCGCGATGGTGTACATGTGGACAATGTGTCGAATGGATGCACTTGCATTCGGAGCCATCGCCGCGGTCGTCGTACAACGATGGCGCGTGAAGAAGACAATGCCTACGGTTTGGCCCTGGCTTGGTAGCGCGCTGGTAGTCGCGCTTGGCGGTGCGCTATGCACACGTTTGTACGCTAGCGACACGTGGCCGACGCAGACGGTGGGCTACACCTGTCTGGGCGTCGCTTTCATGCTACTACTGCTGGGAGTGGTCGCGAATGATATCTCGTCGCGGCGTGTACGTGGGTTAGCGGTACTTCGTTCACGCTTCATTGGGTCGGTAGGTCGATACAGCTACGGCATGTATGTTGTCCATATGTTCTTCGTCATCTTTGCCGCAGAATGGCTGAATCGTATCGCCGCACCCTTCGGCGACGCGCGGATGCTCATCTGCGCACTGGTCGTCATTGCCTTGAGTTATGCGACGGGCTTCTTGACCTACCATGTCTACGAGAAGCATTTTCTGCGACTCGGAAGGCGCTTCGCGCCTGTGCGACTGGAGTCAGCCGACAGCAGCGGCGGCTGAGCCCGCTGATGCCTGCAAGCTCGGTCGTAAATCTTCCAAGGCTTGGGAAAGCGGGGAAAAAATTAACCCTTCCGTGGTCGCAAAGTTGAGCACCATTTCGACCTTCGCGAGGAAGATGTCCAGGGCGGCTTGCGTGCGCACATACGGGCTCTTTCCGGGAAGCAGCGTTGTCGAGTGGAAGGTCATGTTGAGATAGGAAGCTCCGCGCTGCAGGCAATTTCTCGCCAGGGTAATCATGTCTTTGCCAGTGCTCAGTTCCGGTGACAGCCACCGCAGGTTCACCATACCAGCCCTTTCAAGGAAGCCACCAACGTGCATGCGCGACGCCAAACCACGCCATCCGATTACACGTCGACAGAGTTCAAAGTTTTTCTGCAGAAATCCAATTGTTGCCGGCACTTCCAATAGCGGACCGCCAGGCGCAATCGATTGAACTGAAAGAGGACTGAACTGGTAACTGCCAAACGGAGCTGCACGGCAATCGGGACCCGCATAGGGAGTCCAATCAATGAAGGGTGTCACTGAAGTATCGACTCGGAAGCCCAGTTCCTGAATTGCCGCGGCTACGTTTGAACCGAACCCCCACCTTCCGGCGCGAAAGCAATTTGGAACGACTCCGAGCGACTGTGTGATCTCATTCCGCAGGACTGCAATCTTTTTGACCACAGTCGAGTAGGGTAAGTTACAAAGCATGGAATGCCGCTCATTGATCTCCTCTTCAAACGGCGGAGTGTTCCACGGGTGACAATGAGCCCCTATCTCACAGCGGTTTCTATCGAGGATCTCGCGAAATAGCCGGCGCGAGTCTTCGCTCGTGACGACCGGATAAGTAAGCAGGTACGTCGGAATGGCGCAATAGCGGTCAAAAAGAGCCTGCAGGCGAGAAATCTGCCCGATATTCTCCACCGAGAATCCCGATGATCGATACTTTCCCCAATCATCCTCTTCCGTATCGATGGTTATGAATAGTCTGGCCGTCATGATTGGCTTAATTGCTCATAAGGATGGGATCCGATGGGTATTAGAGTGCCCTTTTTTCATCGAACTAGGGATAGCGATCGTAATTATCCCTGTAAAAGCAATCACTTACCAACCCGCGGATGGGCTGAATAGTCCTCCGCTGTAGGACCGGCAATCGTAGCGCGATCTCATGACCGCGCCCGCGAGCAGCATCACAAAACAGGCCGAGGCGTGGTCCACTGCACGAGTCGCGAGCAGCAACTTTGTCACCGCACGCCGTAAGAGCCCTATGTTTTGCTGTAGGCCCGCGCGTCCTAACGAACTCGCCGTCGCAGTGCGTAATAGCCGCACCTGATGAGCTTCTCCGCGCGCAGCTTTAATTGTTTCTCTTGTAGCGCACCCCACCAGAGCGGCGTTGTTAGACTGGCAAGTGCACGCTTGTACTGCGCATCCCCCGCAAGCATGTCATAGATCGCTCGGCCCTGGTGCGCATTGCGATCAATTAGCAATGCATGTACGAGCAGCCCAAGTGAATCGCCACGATCGGCGGCAGCATAATTGATGCCGCTCTGATAAAACGAGACGCGACCCTGATACACGAAATTGTAAAGCAGGCCCAACGTGACGGAGCCGGCCTTGACGCGCGCCAACTGTATGAGGCCGTCGGCAAAACACCGCGCGATAAGTTCATGATGGAACCGTTCGAAGAATGGTCGGTCGAATGCATGGCCATTGGGCCGGTCACCCCACCGCTTGATGTGCAGAGCCTTAAGTTCACTGAAAAAGCTACGCGCTTCGTCTAAGTCGGCCGCTTCTGATACGGCGACTTTGCCAAAGCGCCGCTCAACCGCCGCAATCGTATGACGCAAACGCGTGCGCAGACGCGGCGCAAACAGGCCTATGCACGAGCAATTCGTGGTCGCCCGAACGTCGTCAAGATCTAGGAAACGCCCGACGTCCTGACGCGAAGGCCTAAGCGGTAACCCCCTTTTTGCCCATGCGTCCGCAAGCCACGGTGGAACGCCGTCCAAATGAAACTCATCCCAGTTTTTCTCGTGCATCGAGAAATGGTTCAGAACCTCTTCCCAGGCGGATTCCTCATGATTCGCCGAAGCGAGCAGACCGTTGTGTTCGGTACAGATGTTGTCGAAGCGGTGGTCGCCCGTGGCATTGAGTACCCACGTTTTCACGGGAATTAGGTGGCGCCAGATCGTCCGTTTGACGATCATTGCCGTAGCCAGGAGTTCGCCGTTCGATGATACCGTCAACAGCATGGGTTTGATGGAAGGTTGTACGCAATGCAGCCATGTACTAATCCACGGCCACGATAAAAAAAATGAGTGTGGTGAGCGTGCGGCAAGGTATTCCCAACGCTCCGCGAGAATCGACGGCTCAGGCAAGGATGAAATTTCAATCATCGCTGGTCGATCTCCCGACGCCAGCTCGCTGGCGGTCCAGGATCAGAATCATTAATGATCTGCCGCAGCCACTGCTTGAGGAGCCGGGTTTCTCCATAGCCTAGATGCCGCTCGGCGTCGGATTCGGCCGCCTTGGCAGCAGCCACAAGCTCAATGACCGCCTGATGGCCCGCGTCGGTCAGGCTGACCGGGACGCCCGGATAATATGCCCCGTGCAGCTTCACAAAACCCGCGGACGCTAATAATGCGATCTGATCGTAGGTCACGCGAGTCCCGGTATACGCCAGCCGAGCGTCCAGTTGCGCAATTGACTGCTGCTCATCGGTGCTCAAGATACTGAGAACGAACCAGTCCGCCTCAGCGAGGCCGTGCTGATCGAGCTCTCGGCGCAGCCGCAAAAACTGCTGATAATGGGCTCGACCCAAGAGGTATATTAAAAAGTCAGAGCTGAAACTGCTGTCGTTCTCGGACGGGGGATCCGCCGCCGGCATGCCCGGCTTGTGCGCGGCGATTGCGTATTCGCCGCCATGAAAGACGAGTGGAGCGCGCTCGGACTGGTCGAATGCGACCACTGCACCGACGAATATCACATGATCGCCGCCTTCGTAGCGATATGCCGTGCGACATTGAAAACGCGCCGCGCAGCCTTCAAGTAGCGGAATCTCACCGGGCCCGCGTTCGACGGTAAGAGCGGCGAACTTGTCGACGCCGCGGGTGGCGAATCGCTGCGCGAGGTCATCCTGAGTGGCGGCAAGCACATGCACCGCGAAAAACTCGGCCGCGAGAAACGCCGGCAGACTCAGGGACTGGCGTGACAGGCTCCACAGCACCATAGGCGGATTCAGAGACACTGAATTAAAACTATTGGCGGTCAAGCCGATGTCTTGGCCGGAGCTATCGCGAGTCGTAACGATAGTAACGCCGGTCGCGAAAGCGCCGAGCGCACGTCGAAACTGCTGTGAGCTCGTGACGGGTGCGGACTTCATAGCTTTAAGGTCTTGTGCGCGGCACGGCCGGGGGTTCGTCGTCTTATGGTCTTCACGTTATATTACCTGCCGCCGCGCGCGAAAGGCACTCTCATTACCGGAACAAGTGTGCGACGCCGCCCAGTCCCAGTTCGCCGCGGTTGGAGAAAATAAATTCGCGTTTTCGGGAATTTGCGCTTCACAGCAGAATAATTTCCATCTCCATCCACGCACCCGCTTAGGCCGGTTTCTGACCGATGGCGCACCGAGCGCGTGGCCCTGCGCACCGCGCGCTTGCTAAATCGCGCTGTCGCGATCCACAGACGTGAGCATTTGACGACAGGTTGCGCGAGCTTCCTTCGCACTATCTACTCGCGGAACTCGTGCGAACAGCCAGTCGAAGATCAAATATGAAAATATATTTGACCCTCAGGCAGGCACTCGCCGGGGGCGCACGCAACTGCTGACATTTAGGGGATCGCATGTACTACATCGGAATTCCGAACGGAATCGTTCGGTTCATCGGATTGCTTTTACTCGCCGTTTTCGTTGCAAGTGCTCCCGTGGCGACTGCCGCGACCACACTGAAGATCAGCGGCACACCGGCGTCGTCGGTTGAGGTCGGCCACGAATGGACATTTCGACCGTCGGTGAGCGGCGCCTCAGGTAAAACACTGCATTTTATGATCAGCCACAAGCCGATCTGGGCGAGTTTTCAAGCAACAACCGGGTATGTTTACGGAAAACCTGCGGCCAAGTATGTCGGCACGGACCAGGGCGTGGTAATCAGCGTGAGCGATGGCACCTCGAAGGTATCACTGCGACCCTTCAACATCGCCATACTGGAGCCACCACCGACGATCAGCGGCACTCCGTCGACAACCGCTGTCACGGGGCGGGCCTACGCGTTTACGCCGGCAGCCAAGGCGACGCCTGGCAGTGTCCTCAGCTTTTCGATCGCGAATAAACCTTCGTGGGCGAGTTTTAGCATAGCTACGGGAGAGCTCAGCGGCACGCCGACAACGGCGAATGAAAGAACCTTTTCCGACATCATTGTCAGCGTGAGCAATGGATCGGCAAAGGCGTCGCTGCCTGCGTTTAACATCGTCGTATCAAGGGCAAGCGCCGCGCCAACTATTGCCGGTATACCCGCGAAATCGATAGCTGTCGGCCAGCCGTACGCGTTTCAGCCGACCGCTACCGTTCCGCCCGATACGAAGGCAACCTTCTCGATCGCACATAAGCCGATCTGGGCAAGCTTCAGCGCGGCCACGGGGGCGCTCTCGGGGAAGCCCACGATGGCCAATGTCGGCACTGACTCCGATATCGTCATCAGCGTCAGCGACGGCGCAAGCAAAGCGACGTTACCGGCTTTCGCGATCAACGTGACGGAGATCGGCAGTAAGTCGGTGACGCTCAGCTGGAAGGCGCCGACAGAGAATACGAATGGGTCCGCTCTGACAAATCTTGCCGGTTACCGCATCTTTTACGGCGCGAGCCCAAGTTCGCTCACGCAGGCGATCACCATCGCCTCGGTTGGCATCACAACGGACGTCGTCAGTAATCTAAGTTCGGGTACGTACTATTTCGAGATAGTGGCCTACACTTCGGCCGGAGTTGAAAGCAAACCGTCAACTCTTGTGAAGACGACCCTCTAGAGGCGTCGTACTGAATCTAACTTTTTCGACATCGGTCACGTAGCCACGAGCGGCTAGGGTGTCGGCTTCAGTCGATTATGGAGCGCGCTCAGGTCATTCGAAATCTCTTTGATGTTGGCCATGAATGGTACCTCGCTCAAATTCCCATGGGACCAGGGATTCACCGCTCCAACAAACGCAATGCCAACACCTAAACAGAGCAGCGCGCGAAAGAGAATTACGCGTTTTTGATTGTATATCTGAAAGAATGGATAAAGGAAAACAAATAGCAACGGTAATATCGGTACAAACCATCGAATGCTGTAAGACCAACCGCCGTAGTTGTTAGTGAAGAGCAGATAATAGAGCACGAGTATGCCGCTCCCACTGGCGACAACAACGGCCTCGTGGAATAAAAGCCCTCTCTGACGGATCGTCCGCGCGAGCCCCCAGAGCGCGATTGCGCAAATTGGGTTGTAGAGAAGGAAGCCCTTGGGGCCAACGAGCGCAAGCAAGCCATACGTCAGGGCAAACGAAGGAGTGTTTATGTGCATGCCCGAAAGCTCACTGGAATTTAGCCACGGCGAGCCGGAATATTGGAAGTAGCTCGCAAAAAGCTGAACTGGCATGATGCTGTGGTGGATAGAATAGTTTAGAGCCAATGCCGGCAAGACCGTCACTAGGAGTGGCAGTACGTAGAAGACGGCCACTTGCCGCAGGCGCTGATCGCGTAAGATGTATGGAAGAAATAATATATAGAAGATGCCTGTGGGCATGTCAGCGGTGCTGGCGAGTGACAGAAAGAACGCCGTGACGCCGATATTCAGACGAGTGGGGGCTTGGAAGCGCGCTTTGAGCAGGAAGTAAAAGCCAAGGCTGAGAAACGCAGCCGCGAGTTCATGGCTATTAAATGTCGTTGACCAGGTGAAGTACAACGAGCCGATACCAAGTGCCAAACTTGCCAGGAGGCGGGATTGTGCGTTGAGACCAGCAAGCTCTAACTGAAGATAAAATGCGACAACCCCGAGGATCGAAAACAACTTAACAATCAGTAAGGTAACTAGGTAATACGGAATGCTCGATCCCAGGTGAAGCCGCAGTCCGCAGTGGTACAACGGCATATAGACCGCTGCACCCAGTACCGCAGGAATAGGAGGTTTGTCGCTATAGAAGTGATCATTTATAGAGACCTTGTCACCTGTCCCAACAAACGCGGTGCGGTCAATGACAAAAGATCGGGATTCAACGAGCGATTGGACGGTCGCGATCCTGCTTGCGTCATTCCAAGATCCTACATAAGGGTGTGTAGTTATTAGCGCCAAGACTGCGAGCAGATACACCAAGCTTGCTAGGGGCGGTGTCTTGGCAAAGTCTCGTGGCGAGATTGACACGCGGGTGACTCCACGATGATGTCGTCACTGTAAGGCGTGGGGATTCTACAGGTTTCGACCTGATAGCATCCTTGGGCGACTCTCCGGAAGCCAATCGAATAGCGTTTGTGTCGCGGGTGGAGCGCGAAACCAGCCCAGGTCGTTATCAACATCAAGATCGCAGAAGGCCGACTACTTGTCGCTACATCGCGGATGAGCAATTCTTGTGAGTCCGCGCGCAATTGTCACTGCGCACGATCAAGTCGAGATAGCGGGACGAAACTAACGGCGCGCAACGTGCCGGCATCACGACAATACAGTCACAGCTTGTGAGCGAAACCTTAAAAGGGGCACTGCATCACATTGTCGCTGCCCAGTTGTCCGTCAGTGGCGACAGATTGTGTGGCGTCTGTGCGGCTGATAGAGTGCGTGCGAGTTAAGGGCATACCCGTCGTGAGACGGGGACGCAAAGCCTCCGGTCTTGAGCATCGAGGTCGATCGCAAGATAGCGGGGTTGCCGGTAGTGCGGACTCTCATGCCGCCTCATCGTCAATTCCGTTGTCGCAAAGATCAATTCGTGTGTTGCTGGAGGCGTTATCGATTCTCTGAGGAATCTTCATGACGCAATTGACGCGATGGATCGTTGCCGGCCGCTGGTTCGCAATAGTTGGCATGGCAGTCGCGCTCGCCGGTTGCGGCGGTGGCAACGCCTCGTCTGCGGGAGCTTCCTCATCTCAATCAGTAAGCTCATCGGGCGCGGGTTCGCCGGTCAATTCGCAGTCCTCCGGGCCGACATCCACGCCAACCGTGTCGGAGGCTACGTTGTCTTGGGCTGCACCGGATGAAAACACCGACGGCTCGGCACTCACGAATCTGGCGGGCTACCGAATCTATTTCGGTACCAGCGCGGACGCGCTCGACCAAGTCATCGATATTCCGACTGTCGGCATCACCGAGTACGTCGTCGATAACCTGACTGCCGGCACGTATTATTTCTCGATTCGAGCCTATAACTCGGCGGGCGCTGAGAGCGCCTTGTCGAACATCGTCAGCGATACCATCAGCTAGGCGCGGCTCTAGAGGCAGGTGCGCTGCTTCGACGCCGCGGCAAATAAGCGGGGCTGCGGGTGTTCGCAGATGGCTGGTCAATGCTTACGGATGATTACATCGAGGTCGAGGTCGAACCAGCCTTCGTGTAAGTCCGGCCGGATTTGGCGCAGGAGCGCTTTATACCGGCGCGCGAAGCGCTTCATACGGATTCGACGCCGCCAGCCGAAATAGCCGACGAGACTGCTAACCGTATCCAGGTTTTGCGTCGGCGCAATCGCCACATCGATTTCGTGATAACTCGCGCCTCGGCCGCGGCGTAAAAAATGATTCATATTTTCGACGCTCGGCTCGCGATAGCTGTCCTTAAAATTCTCCCGAGGGCTAAAGCGCGAGTAAATAAATGCAAGATCGTGCGGCAGCCAGTTGAAGAAGGGCAGCCGCGAAGTGTGCTGATCGAAGTACCAGAGCCGATTTGGCGTCTCAATGATAGCGAGTAAGCCGCCCGCTGACAGGAGCGACCACGCCTCGGCGAGCGATTGCAGTCGCTCATCGAGCGTCATATGTTCGAGAGCTGCAAAGTAGAGCACCGCATCCATTGGACCGAAGTCCAGCAGGTGTCGAGCATTAGCTGTTCTGATATCGACCGCCACCCCATGGATGCGGCAGCGCTCGCGCGCAACCTCCAGTGCGGGCGCATCAATATCGATTGCGGTCACCTGCGCACCTTGTTCGGCCAAGGCAACGCTTGAAGACCCGGTGCCACAGCCAATTTCGAGCACGCGCATTCCATCCAGCGGCCGAGCGGCGTTCAGCCAGGGAATGATGAATCGGCGGTCACCTTCGAGGCGCGTGTACAGGTGTGCATCGAGATCATGCTGGTAGAACGACTGGGAGTAGTTCTCTTTAGCCCGCCACCCTTGATGGTAATGCGTCTGAATCGAATCGCGGACGCGCTGGACGCCGGCTGCGTCGATGGGCGTATGTCGGCTGCGCAGAGCGGACGGGATAGGGTAAAACAATTCCCTGGTCAGGGCAGTCATGGTGCGCCGTGGCGTTGTTGTTTGTCCTAAGTTTACAGCATAGGGCCGCTGCCAAGCACGGCGCGCTGAAATGCGAAGTGACCGGGCATAGCAATATGTAGCCTTTGTGGCCAAAGCTCCAAAGTAAACGCCCCACTCAAAGGATGTGGCCATCCATTTTGAACTCGGCGGACGTGCCGAATCGACCTGCGAGTTGAGTGCACGACAACGCGAGCTTTGCTGCACACGTGTGGTGCCAATTATCGATCGATTCGAGCCTGTAGTAACAACTGGTCAGCGGTTGCGGAGCGCAATGCTAAGGCCCTAGGCACCCACGCGGGTCCGAGGTTGACAGGTGGGGAGGGGTCTCGTACCTTCGCGGCCCAGCTCTGTGGGGCTATAGCTCAGCTGGGAGAGCGCTTGCATGGCATGCAAGAGGTCCGCGGTTCGATCCCGCGTAGCTCCACCATCTACTCGTCCCGCGAAGTCTCGCGAAATCTTACGGGGTCTAACGGCGACGAGAAAATAGCGAGAATCTTGCTGTTTCCCGTCCTGTAGGGTCCCAGGCTTTCCATTGACAGTCTGGCGCAAGTAGGGGTTCATATCAGGGGTATTCTCCAGAAGCCTAGAGAACATACCCCATGCCAATGCTGACAGAGGCGCGAACCCGGGCCTCTAAACGAGCGCGGACTGTTCATGCTCGTGACACCTGCCGGAGGGCGCCTGTGGCGATTCCGATATCGGCACGGCGGCTCCGAAGCTTCTTGCGCTCGGTGCTTATCCTGACGTCTCGCTCAAGCGTGCCCGAGAGAAGCGCGACGATGCCCGCAGAGTGCTTGCCGATGGAGTGGACCCGAGCTCGAAGCGGCGTGCGGAGCGGTCGCCGCGCGGCAATACTATCGAAATTATCGCCCGCGAATGGCTCAGTTTGCAGAAGAAGCGCCTCAAGGCGAGCACCCTCACTCGGGAAACCAATCAGCCCGAAGCCTTCATCTTTCCCGGCCCGGGGAGTCGCCCGGTGACGCAGATCACGCCGCTTGAGATTCTAGCCGCACTGCGGCGCATTGAGGCCCGGGGTACTCATGACACAGCCCATCGGACGCGCTCGAGCTGCTCACGAGTGTATCGATTTGCCGTGGCGACCGGTCGCGCTGAGCGCGACGCAACTGCGGATCTGAAAGGCGCGCTGGCCCCAGTGGTCAAGCGGAGCTTCGCCGCGACTACCGAACCTGGGCGTATTGGGGAGCTGCTGCGCGCAATCGACAGATACGTCGGCCAGGCGACCACACATGCCGCCTTGAAGCTGGCTCCGTTGTCATTTTGTGCGCCCTGGGGCACTCAGAGCCGCCGAGTGGGTGGAGTTTACGCTTGACAGCAGAGAACCCGAATGGCGCATTCCGGGGGACCGAATGAAGATGGGCGAGCCGCACATCGTTCCGCTCGCCCGGCAAGCGATTGCGGTACTCAGAAGCTTGCAGCAAGTTACCGGTGACGGCCGCTATCTATTCCCGTCGTTACGCACGCCAGCTCGGCCAATTTCAGAAAACACGGTCAACGGCGCGCTTCGCCGTCTCGGTTACTCCAGTGACGAGATGACCGGACACGGGTTCCGATCGATGCGAGCACGGAGCCCGTGCATAGCGCAACCAAACCCGTCAACTCGCCGCCCCGGTACCGCCTAAGTACTCATCGCTTCTTGCGGACCTCGATGAAATTCCGAAGCGCCTGCGGCGTCTGCGGCGACCGGTAACAAGCGGCGTCGTATTCCGCTTCGAGCGCAAGTGTGGCAGCGAGGCTTGATTCCAGCGCCATGTTGAATGACCGCTTGATGTTCTTTGTGCCAGGGCGTTGGGCAAATTGAAACGACATTTCCGCGACCACAAGCGAACGCTGCGAGAGTCCATTATTAGAGTTAGCGCCGGAAGTATGGTAAAATCTGCCTACTGGAATCAGAGATATCTGCGGTGCCCGTCGTCAAACGTCAATTTGCGTTCACGCAACCCGTTTGCGCTATGAGAGCTGGCAATCGGATGCGCCATGGGTACCGTATGCTTGAACGGTGCCGGTGGCGGCGGCGTAAAGGCAGCTATGTTTGGCGTCCTGTTCGATCCTTGTTGATCGCGATCTATCGGTTACCCGGCGCTCCAATCCTCGCAAACACTAGCTGCACCGCGCTGATTGGTGCGCCTAGCTCTTCGACTTCTTCCGTTCCGCTCCCACCATAAGTTCCTGCTGACGTCCGTTCAGTAGATCGGCGGCGTGTTCCGCCGATGATGAGCGCTGAAGGAATCACGCCCGCCGATTGCCGAGCAGTCGGAGCGTACTTCGGCTCCATTCTCTTCTGAAGGAGCTGCGTCATGCAGGAACTAGAAACCCGTTATCCGTCGGACAAGTCGCC